>Ga0228710_1007097_pt1 | contig 16724 bp, 11 predicted proteins | sample MedpolnodulmetaG_FD_177995 | JGI IMG/M metagenome (GOLD analysis project Ga0228710, IMG submission 177995) | Root nodule microbial communities from Medicago polymorpha collected in Santa Monica, California, United States - pink nodules | ecosystem: Host-associated > Plants > Roots > Nodule... | reverse complement strand
GAACTACCATCAGAACGTTCTGAACTAACTTTCTGATCTTCAGAGTTAGTTTCTGAATTCAATGTCCTTTGATTTCTTGTATCTTGGTATGATTTAAATCTTGTTCCTGTCTTAGTAAAACACTCAAAAGCACAAGTTAAATACCAAGGAATTAATCAAAGTCCATTAATTCTTTAATCATATTGGTTTATTATCTTTAAAATTAATTAGGGATTTTGCCTCAACACTTTCTCACAAGCTTTTCATCAGGAATTTTCTCTCCAAGTGAGTCAAATGCATTGGCAATATCAAGAATATTTAGGTAATAGTCTTGTATGCTTTCCTCCTCCAGCATTCTCAAATTTTCAAATTTGGTAGTAAGAAGTTGCAGTCTTGCATTTTTTACCTTAGTTGTACCTTCATGTGTTGTTTTGAGGATTTCCCAGACATTGTTAGCCACAATGCATTGCTTGATCAGTCTGAACATATTCTTGTCTACACCATTGAACAGTGCATTCAATGCTTTGGAATTTCCAAGGGTCAGTTTATCTTCAGCAGGAGTCCATTCTTCTTCTGGTTTCAAGACATCTATCCTGTTACCATCTGCATCAAGTGCCACAGGATGTTCCCAACCTTTCAGAACTGCCTTCCAAGTTCTGCTGTCAATAGATTTAAGAAAAGCACTCATACATGATTTCCAATAGTCATAGTTTAATCCATCCAATAGAGGTGGTCTATTCACAAATCCTCCTTCCTTGTCCATCAGGCTAGAAATAAACTTCCCTGGAGCTCGCCCTAAGACACACAGGGTGCCTGCTTTGATGCCAATTGAAATTCTAGCATACTTGTTTTAATATGTTCTGTCAGATGTTACAATGTTTGCAATGTTTCGATTAATGTTCCAACATCATAGCATAAACAGAAATAAAACAAGAAAGTAAATGACAAGAAAGTAAAAAACACAATGAGTTTGTTGACCCAGTTTGGTGACAAACACACCTACTCTGGGGGCTACCAAGCCAGGAAGGAAATCCACTAGTGTAGTCCTTATTTTATAGCTCTCAGCAAAGTCCTCGTTTACACTAAAGACCTAGGACTTAACCGTATTGATTTCAACCTAGGAACTCCTAGATCTGAGATCCCATCTCACTATCCTAATGGTCAGTCACAGCCCCTGTGACCTATCATACCTAAACACAAACTCAAGGATGAAGTTACCTTCAAACAAACAACTAACACCTTGTTTCACAACTTCGGTGTAGTACACATGAGTATCAAACTCACACACACAGTCCTAAGCAAGTATCATAGACAATACAAGAAAGGCTCACAAAAGGTTCTAAACTTGCATCACAAACGATACACGAGTAGAGCACATGTAGACTCAAAACCCTAAAAATCTAAACTTTTTAGTATGACGGCTTGAATGATCAATTAGGTCTTGAAGTCTCCCTTATATACTGAAGCAACTTGGGCTAAATATTCTTGTTGGGCTTCAGCACAAAGCAGATCGCTTCAGCTAATCTGCAAAACAAGAATCATAAACAAATATGGAAAGTCCTAAAATGTCGGAACATTTATAGGATCGTTCCAACCAATATCAAATATTTCCTAAAATAAAAATACTACTTTAGAAATATTCCACAGCTGATTCCTGTAAAGATATGTGTGTTGTTTGGTCAATAAGATAAGGAAATATTGTTTCCTTAAACAATAAAGGGTGCGCGTACAAATAGGCATGAACCCAGGCACACTGAACTGTGTTAGGATGTTGGAACATTGTATCCAACATCTTACAAAGATACCTAACCACATATTGGGACATTGGTTCCAACTTCCACACCAAGGATATTTATTTTAGCAATAATGCAGTCAATACAAATACCCAACACGTTTATTTATTTATTATCTGCTCGCTATTTAGTTTTATTATGTTAGATTTATTTGTATTATAGTGCAACCCTAGTTTAGGCACTTAGGTTATGACAGGGCCTAATATTTATGCTTATATCTTGATATTTATATCTGTCTATCTAGGAAGTCATTAGTTAAGAAACTAGACGAAATATACCGAAAGCGAGTAGACCCTAGTAGTAAGTACTTAGGAGGTGACATTACTAATATTGAGTAAAATCTGATGAACCTAGGATATAACTAGTTTATTAATTAAGGAAACAAGTACTGCATGATTTAAACCGAACCTAGTAGAATCATTCTCCTCGACCTTTGGTAAGGTAGACGCTGAAAGGGCTGCCCATTTGTAGAACTACCGAGAGGGAGAGTGTGCTATGAGATACCGAAGATTCATAGATGGGAAATTCCTTTAAGAACATTAGTCTTCATTGCCTCTGGAAATTTAAAATGCCAAGTAAAGTCTAAGTTTCAATTATCTTTAATAAAGTAAGACCCACAAGTAAGGACCACTGTTTGACCAGTAGGTGCAACTCAACATTGGAGGGATAGACCGAAATCAACTGAGAGAATAAGGCCCCGCACGTAAAGATCACCGTGCGATCAGCAGGTGCAACTTGACTAACTAATTAGGTTAGAACGTCCCAACGGCTTCATCACTTAGATAGTCTACTTAGGATAAATAAACGCGACGTGAATGTTATTTAATTCCAACAAATAAATAGGGGGATTCGAAGAATCCTAACCACTGCTTACTTTTCTGCAACCAAAACAGGTAACTTCCTCTGTTGCAAACAGATAAAAATTGCAATCTCTTATCCCTCAACTCTTTTATTTTATTTTACTGTTTAAAAATAAGTAACGTGAATTTTTTGGACGAAACGACAATCCATGTTGATACGATACTCTACTTATACTTTATTACTTGATAAACAATTTGATACACTTGCCTAATCTGACCATCAACCCTAAAATATTGTTAACTTAATAAATTAGCTATTTAATCATCAATATAATAATTTAAAATTTAATTTGAAGTTATAGACAAATTAACTAATATTAAATAGTTAAATCATTAAACTAATATGTTTTAAGTCCTTATCGATGGAACTTCATCAAACAAAGTTACTTGGAACATGCTACATGAAGTTTTGGAAAAAAGTAGAACTAAAATTAATAATTGAAAATGTTGAGGACCAATGTTTTAACAAAAAATTAGAGGACTAAACATAAGAGTTGATATACTTAGAGGGACAAAAAAATTATTTGACTTTTATTAGTATAAAAATATTCTCTTAGGAGAACTTGAATGAGATGATAAATGATATCTTCTAACATTATCAGATGTTCTAAGTTCAAAATTTCAAATTCAGTTTAAATATTTTGAGGGAGAGATTTATTGCCTATTGTCGTCCTACACCGTTCGAGGAATTAGTCACTGCAACAACTTATAGAAAGTTTGATTCACACAAAAAAAATATAAAAATATTTGGAAATGGAAAAATTCGAAAATATTTAAGTATACAATAAAATAAAATAAAATTATAATTGCAATAATTTACTTTTATTTGCAAAGTTAAGTTTTAATTCATATTTACAAAGTATTAGCTTCCTTGGAAAATTTAATAAAAACAATTAATAATTATTTTAATAATTTTTAATAATTAGAGTATCATCACTTTTTTTTTTCCTTTAAGAAAATACCTGATGTGATCTGCTTTTATTTACACATATTTTTTTAGGGGTTAATTACACAGTTTTGAATGCACTTTTTTTAGGGATTGAATGAACTTTTTTTAACGCTTGATTTTCAGATGAGAGGGGCTTTGATAATTCGAAATTCGGTTCTGAATGACACTATTTTGACTCTTTGAAAAGCATACTTTGTAATAAAAAAAAAATGATAACATATGTGTATATTTTTACTATTTTTTCACGAGGTTCTTTTTTATTTAGTTATTAATGATATAAAATTAATTTCAATAAGCAAATGATCGATTTATTTTAGTCTCAATGAAATTGATTAATGACATATACAATATTCAGAAAATATTTATTGTTTAAATAATGTTATTAAAATCTACATTAATATCAATAAAACACTATAATTAATACGAATTTGATGAATTAAAATTAACATTAATGAGTGACGCAAAACTGGAATATAACCGATCTGGCTGAAGCATAATTTATGGCCATCTCACTTCATATCTTTTATTTTAGTCTATTATGACCCAATTGATTTCCATAACTTAAAAATAGTATTGAAATAATTTTCGGTATTTTTTTAAGGAAAATAATTTTCGGTATATATATCATGCGAAATTGTAGCAGGGCCTCCCAATAATTTTCAGGTGCCACACAATAGTGATAAAATTGGGTTAAATAAATAAGGAGTAATCAAATGACTCAATATCACTTGTATAATTTATTTATAAACTAATGATCTAATGAGACATCCGTAAAAAAATAAAAAATAATTAACGAGGCAAACTTTTTTTTTTAAAAAAATTATCGAGAAAAACATAGACGGAATTTTATAATGTACTTGATATATGTGTCGATACTAGTTTTTTTTTATATTTTTTTTTTATACATTTGCGCATTCCCTTCCCAAAGTATTGCTTATATTATCTTGCATTAAAACACATAAATAAATAAAAAAAATATTTTCCCTTTAATACACGTCAATGAATTTGGGTAGTAACTAAATAAAAGAAACAATTCTACTTTAAGAAAATTTGTTTATTGTTTTAAAACACATTAACAAAAACTCCAATGATTATGGACATTACCTCCTATAAATAAATCAACCCTCAAACTTACACTCTCACACCACCAACATCACTCTCTCTCCCTCTTTTTCAAGTTTACTATCTCTTATATAGAAAAATGGTCAAAATTCTAGCATTGTTGCTACTCTTACTCCAACTAACATTTTTCACTACATTTGCGGAAGAGCTTGAAACTGCTCTTTACAAACTTGATGGTCTTAAGCCTTCTGCCCCCATTAAGCCTGCCCCTATTACACCTACCCCTGTTGAGTCCCCTCTCCCAACTACATTTGCCCCTGTTGAGTCCCCTATCTCTACTACGTCTTTCCCTATTGAGTCCCTAGTTCCTGTTACTCTTGCCCCTGCTGAGCCTTTAGTTGTTCAACAATACCCCCCATTGCACGCCCCTGCTCCGAGTTAATTACCATTGTCATTGCGTCCCACTCAATTCTCTAGAAGATTGATGGCTGTTCGGTCTTAAGCCTCTTGCATTTTGGCCTAAATGCGCTCGTTGAGAAATGATTTAAAAATGTTCAAGTTTATGAACATTTCTTCTTTTTAATGTTTAGGTCCTAATATTCACTTTCTTGTGAAAATATGGTGTTCAATTATTGCCATTTAGAAAGAAAAAAAAGAGCTTGAATTATCAATAATAGTTCAAAATTAAGAGTGACATTATGTGTAATTGATGGTTCGTGTATGAGTTCAATATTAAAATTTTTTTGTCGTTTTTGTTTAATTTGTTAGTATTCTTTATTGCGTGAATAATATTAACTTGTTAGTATTATCGATACTACATATGGTGTATATACTAAAAACAAGTTAATTGAAAATTAAAAGTTTCAATATTAAGGCATAAATTTCATTCAAATATTCATCTATAATAATTGCGCAGTTGTTTACATATTTTTTAAAAACTTATTTTATTTTCAATACACGTTAATCAATTAATAACTTCTTTATTGTTTCGAAACTGCGCCACAACATACCATACATCATGCAACCTTTTATCATGTGATCATTGTACTATATTGGAACATCAATTCATACCCTTTTGTTTCACCATATTTAATATTTTTTCATTCAAATATAGAAGCTTTGTAATCCGTAATACATTGATTGTAAATTGATTATTGCAATTGTAATCATTAATGTTGTATATTTTTAACTTAAAATTCCCTAAAAAAAATACAACTTAAAATTGAATTGCTAATGATTTGCTTAATTGGAGCATATGGGTTTCTAGCCGCGTATTCTCCACATCTCGACCGGTAAATTGTGTGTCCGTAAACTGAACCGAATCAATGAACCGATTCAAACTAAACTAAATTTAATTGAACCGTTAAAGAAGTTTGTGAACCGAACCAATATTTTACGGTTCGCAAACCATAACCGAACTATTAGTAACCACATAAAACTATTTAGAACCTAACCAAACCATTTAGGAAAAAAAAAGTGTTAAGTTCCAATTTTAAAAAATATTAAAGTTGTGTTTTCGTAACTTAACTATTACACAACTTAGCACTCAAAGTTGCCTAAAAAAAGTGGTCAAACATAAGAAAATGTGTTCTGTTTACGAAGATTTGTTTTGCTATCCAAAAATGCATAGCAACGCAGTTTGTTGCACGTTTGTCTTTTGTTATATATTTATTGTATAAAATCATTATAATAGGAAAAAAAAATCCTATATTAAACAGTCCTATACTATTAAATTAGGAAAATGGGACGGTATTATGGAAATATGAATAGTGAAGATTTCCCTCTTCAAAAGAGGTAATTTCCTAAGCCAATGTTTTAAATTTGTCAAAGGGTGTATGGTTGAAAGAGAACATGGGTCTCTCTTTTTTCGCTTCTCCTTTCATCTATTTGTATCAACAATTCTCACTCTCTCGTGGTTCTATCAACCATTTCTCATTCTTCTTTTGTTTCTTATTCCCTTTCTCGTACACAAACCCATCACAATTTTTGGGTTTGTGTACTTCACACAACATTTTCTTGTTGTCCCCAAATTTTAGGTACTCATCTCACAATTTGTTGTTTGATTAGATTTTTGTGTTGTTATTTGTTGTTCTTGATTTTGGTTTTTGGGTTTCATTGATTACCTTGTTTTTTCTTTTTCTAATTATTTCATAAAAATATTATCATTTTGATTCATGAAAGTGCCAAAAAAGAACATTAATATTTGTCTTGTTTAGCAAGTAATGATTGAATATGAAATTTAATGCATTTATAATCCGGAGTTTGTTCTAGGAATGTTTCCCAAATTTAGGAATGATTGAATATGAGCATTTTGATTCAGGGAAATGCATAATTTTATCAATTGTGTTCACCTTTTATAGCAAGTAATGATTGTTTAGTACCATTCATGATCCCGTGTTTTTCTTAAGGATGCTTCTCAAAATTTAGGATTGCACTTTATTAGTGTTTTGTATAAATCAAATATCTCGCATACAAGATGCATACACTAATTCCTCGAGTTCGATAAAACCGTGAAATTATATTGTTTCAACTATTTTTCTCCCATTTAGGCAAACCCATCACAAGGTTTGGTTTTGTGTACCACACACAACATATTCTTGTTGTCCCAAATTTCAGGTAACCTATCACAAAGTTTGGTTTTGTGTACCACACTTTTATTAGTTTTTTGTTTCATTTTGATTTCTGTTTTTCTTGTTACAGGATTTTTTATCGTTGATTTTGGATTCTAGGTTTTTTTGATTGTCTTGTTCGTTTTTACCTTTTCTAATTTTTTCATTGAAATTGAGCATTTTGATTCATGAAGATGCAAACTTTTATCAATAATGAGTCTTGTGGGACCCAAATGAGCAGTAAACTCTCCTTAAAAGTTTAACGTTGTTGCATGTCCAAGTTAGGAATCGAATTCAAGACCATATATAGTTAGCTCTAGGATAGACTCATCTGTACGCGCTTTGGTGTCAACGGCGATTATCTTATTTATTATATACTAAGACATTTACCGCAATCATAATCACTATTTTATTTTAGGAATGTTTCCCAAATTTTTGGACTCTTGTCTTGTTTTGTACTTTCAATATCTCACATTCAATTGCAGACACTAATTCCTCGAATCCAATAGAAATAAATAACATGAAATTATACTTGTTCGACTATTTACCTCCCATTTAGGCATCATCGAGAAAATTGACTCGGTATTCAGAATTTGATTTGTTTTATTTTTTTATTTGTACCTTTAGCAAGTGTTCTTTGTGGTTTAAGAAATGTTAAATGATTAAACAACTGACCTATGATGGGAACTTAGAGGCTATGCTGTTTTGTTATAGATAATATCAGTTGTCTCAAATCTTCTCATTCTACATTTTCTATCATGATAAACTCTTTAAATTCACAATGTTAAATTCATGTATTTATCTATTTTTTGAATAAATTCATGTATTTAGGTTTATGTGGTCTTTTATTTGTCACATATTATGTCCTTTATTTTAGTATTTTATGGTGTTGGACTCGTATTCATTAAGATGTACATTCTGTTTTTACCAGATCTTGCATAACTTGAAAACTATTTCTTCTCCTACACGTAAAAATGTTTGGATTTCGAAAAGCTGCGCCACCAACCACCGAACCAGAAAAGACCACAGCCATCACTCCAGCTAGACGAACTTCTTCAGAACCCGTCCTACCAGTGCCAAAGTCAAAAGGAAACTATTTCGATGATGATGATGACGACGATTGGGGAAGAAAGCCTGCATCGTCAGCGGCTTCAAAAGGTGGACTAGAGAATCAAAGTGTTCAGGAGTTGGAAAACTATGCAGTGAACAAGGCTGAAGAGACAACAAACAGTGTTAATAATTGTTTGAGGATTGCTGAGGATATTCGAAGTGATGCTACAAGGACTCTTGACATGTTGCACCAGCAGGGTGACCAGATTACAAGGACTCATAATATGGTTGTTGACACTGAGAAGGATTTGAGTAAGGTATGTTTTTCTTGTTTCTTTTCTTTTTGTTGAATTATTTTTTACATATAATCCCACAATTTTACATTCTAACTCTCACAGGGTGAGAAACTCCTAAACAATCTTGGGTTCATGTTCTCTAAACCCTGGAAGCCAAAGAAGGGAAAGGCGATCACAGGCCCTGTGATTACATCAGGTTGTCGTCTAATTTTCATCCTTATGAGTTATTACGACTTAACATTTTGATTATTTTTCAAGTGCAAATACGCATCAGGCTCCTCTAGAGTGAACAACATCAACGGTGGATAAACAAATCAATGGTTGATAATATTATATGCACCTGCATAACAAATCATGTATATACTAATGTTATAATTGAATTTGGTTTGTGATCAGATAACACATCCAAGAAGAATGTAATGAATAAGGAAGATAGGGCAAAGCTAGGGTTAGCTCCTTTGCCTAAGGGACGTTCTGCTCCGACAACACCTCCTAATGAATCTGACAATGCCTATCAGAAAATTGACGTATGTGTTGTATTTTTCCTCTTGTACTTAATTACTTATTATGTGTATGAAATATTAGTCTCTGAATTGAATTAACATTTTCATTTGACAAGTCATTATTATGTTTGTAAAACAGTATGAAAAAGCTAAACAAGATGATGGACTCTCAGAGCTCAGTGATATCTTGGGTGATTTGAAGGGTATGGCAATTAGTATGGGAACTGAACTTGACAGGTACAATTTTTTGTATACTTCAATATTAATTTTCTTAGAAATGTAAATTTGTGTTACATTGTGCATCATTAGGAACTACCTGGTTTGATCATTTTGTGTAATACCAAATTATAGGAAGTATAAAAGATAAAATATAACAACATTTTATGACATGAATTATAGATATTGATTTCGCTAAGCATGCGGTCGGGAATCTGATTCATGACCGTTGTGCGTAGAAAAATATGTTAGAAGATATCGACTTTTGAAATGGTTGAAATTAGTTCATTATTGGATTTTATTTTTGAGAGGCTAATTGACATAAAGAACTGAATGTGGTATGCTGAGAGTGCTATTTAATTGATTCCTGATGTTGCAAATTTATGATAATTTTGCAGCCAAAACAAAGCCCTTGATCATCTCGGTGACGATGTTGATGAGCTGAACAATCGAATGAAAGGTGCCAACCAGCGTGCACGCAAATTAGTAGCGAAGTAACAGATGATAGGCTGAAAGGGCTGTTCTTTTGAGTTGATTCAAATTTCTTACTCTCTTTGTTATGGTGCTTTCACTTACTGGTTGTGATTTGTATTTATTTTTGAATTTTTCACTTCATTGTTGTTTTACTTGAGAGCATTTGACAAATGATAGAGATTTTCTTTCCTGTTTGGAATTTTTCAGTTTATATAAACTACTACTTTTAGAACATTTGCAATAAAGCATGAATGTTCAGAACTTTTTTTGTAATATCTATATAGGGCGAATTATCGCCAAAATGATTGGACCAAAAGTATAGTAGATTATCTACATTTGTACACAGGTGATAGATACTTGATCTTTTTACCGTTTGATTAGATGTTCGACTTTTAGCCGATGCATATGAATAAAGCTATGTTTGGGAATATTAGCCCGTAAAATTGGACCTTGGCTATTTTTTACTCGGAGATACCTTTGATTTAAAAAAATGAGAACAAAGCTACAATTGAGCTTTTTTTCTTGGCAAGCAAGCAACCATTCCAGTCTTGCTAAGCCATACCGATGACAACATCACTTCTATATTACCATATTACATAAAGACTAAAAAAATACAAGTATCTAAACAAACATTTTCTGTCATGAGTTATTCAACTTGTGATTGTGAGCCATGTTACAAGGTATAGGTATATCCATATTTAATGTTGCACATTTGCACCAGTACTTCTCATGTTATGTTCACTTGATGAACTAACAAAAAGGGACATGTAAGTAAATGTATGTTTCCAAAAATACACTTCAAATTTAGAGCTAATTTCACTCCTAATGATGGGGGTTGTGCAATTTGCTCCACCTCAATTCTCATGGTACTTGAGGCATCAACACAAGTCGTATTCATAATCATAATATTTATTTCTTAACCCTCCACTTTCTAGAGAAATAGCGTCTTAATAATTCTGAGTTCGATTGAAAGACAAGTAAAATATGATTAATGATTTCTTCACACGAAATTTGAACTCGGGTTCTTCGAACAGATAACTAAAGCACATTAACCATTTGGTTACTCTTATATCCTAAATCAGTACAATCAACCTTTTTATATCAAAATACAAAAAATAATCCATAGATTTTTTGGTAATGAAATATAGCAAAATCAACAATAACTAACTATTCAATTGTTAGTATATCCCTTTATCAAAGTATACTAATGACCTACCACTAGTAGATTTTTCTTGTGTATCAAACAATCTTGATTTATGATAAGAAATAAGAAATAATTTTAGGGATACGTCATGAACACAAACTAGTCAAACACAACCATCCATACACAATAAGTCATTAAAATCATCCAACCCAAAATACCATTTTCCCTCTCCAACCCAACTTTCTTTTTGTTTGGCCTACCCGGGAAGTGACAATTGTTTGAAATCCTATGCTAAGGTATACCCTCCATAAACATCCACATATAAACTCCATGACTCTTTTGATGAGATTGAAAGATGTGTACTTGATTTGTGACTACATATCCAAAACCCTAAAATTAATTGACCTAGCCCCCCCTTTCTTTACACTTCTTCATGTGTCTCTTGCTTTGCATTAATACTCTCATTTTCTTTAAACGTCATCTTCCTCTTCATTCACACAAACCTTTCTTTTCTTCTTTCTTTTCTCATCATTTTCTATCCCATAAACAACACAAACATCACTTTTCACATCTCATTCCTCTGTTTTTCTCTGTTTTAGAAATGAAGAGATCTCTATCTTCACCACGTAGAACCCTTATTATTTTCTTCTTTCTTCTTTTTTTCTTCTCTTTAGGTAATTGTAGACTTCATTCACAAACAAAACCATCTTCACCTTCATCAAGAAACACTCAAAACAACCAACATCATCTTCTTTATTGTGATTCTTTTTCTAAAAGAAATACTCATTCTTTATGCATTAATCTCCAAAGAATCCATCAAAGATTGCATAAACAAGTTTCACCTTCTCATGATTATGGTATTGATCCAAGATTTGGTGCTGAGAAGAGGCGAGTTCCAACAGGACCAAACCCACTTCACAACTGATTCTGTTTCTACTTCTACCTATTCCACAAGCAATCAAAAATCACCATATTCATGATACCCTTTTTCTTTATTAGGGCAAAACCTTTTGATTCTTTCTTCAGAGTTTATATTTATCACCTTTCTTGGGTGTACCCTTTTATAGAATTCTCAATCTTCATCAAATTCTTGCATGTCTTAATGCAACAAGAATGAATATTTATATATTCAACAATAGCTAGAAGCCTAGAACTACTGTGGCATGCAGAAAGATACAATCTTTGGAGAGGATAGCAACTCGAAGCTCACAAACCGGGATTTATTTTTACTTCGTTCATGGTTTTAAAGTGCGGTCCACAACCATAATTTCAAGCGCAGCATAAAGGGTTTTGAAGTCTTCGCAACGGAATTATGATTTCAGTTGCATCTTTGCATTATGCTGCAATATAAAAGTTTGCAACGTAACTACAACTGCAATTTAAAATCATTAGATTCTATATGCTACGTTTGTTTTCTTTTGTGACCAAATTTGTATACTGTATTAAAATTTTATTGTATTTTATTTTTTAAGAATAATTTCCTTATAGTTTTAAGGTTTGTTAAATTGAGTAAATTCCCATTTCCATTCTTGTTTTTGGTTTTTCTGTCTTGTAATTAGGATCATAGAGTTGTGTTGTGTGAGAATGTTGAAAAAGGAAAGAGCTGAATCTGAAAACAAGCATGGAAATGGACCTTTTTGGGGCAACTTTGAAGAGAATATGGTTGGAGTTAAGGGTCAGGAGGACCCCATGAATTTCATTAATATGGACCCACCAAAGGACAAGTATATGTATCTATTTATGGCTAAATGTCAAATAGACTCATTAGTAACTTGTCGGTTACTTATCATTTTTTTAAAAATTTTAAGTATTCATTTATAAAATGTATAATTGGTATTGGAATAAATGGATAAGATTTTGTATGTATTATTTTTTTTAGTTTTTTGATGAGTATGAGTAGAGTCGGTATTTCTTCGGAGTTTATAATACTTATACACGTTGTGCATCAACCACTTGTTTTGTTTTGTTGTGTGGATTATTATGTTTGATGTATCATATTATGGTTATCTTTGTAGTAGCTTTTTTTTCTTCTTCTCTTTATTTGTATTTGATAGAGTTAGAATTTTTTTTGGACACAAGTTGATACAGTTAGATATCGTATTCATATTGATATGAAAGGCATATATATTGTTATTGAAATGTGCCTAATTTAATTTCATTCCAACAAATGGGATGCTTGTATGATTGGAGAAATTTCAGGTGTGAAAAGGTGGTTGCAAATTTATGCTTAGTTAGGTTGTAGGAAACGGTTGGAGCCTATGTACTAGAATATCTGAATATGAAATTTGGCAAAATTAATGTGAGAGTTCGCTGATTAATTTAGGTTGATGCACACGTGAATGTAATATAACGTAAGAAAAAAAATTCAAATGTGATTAATTAACAATTAAATAATTAAACTGCATTGAACTTTAAAAATAAAAAATAAATAGGATATAGTTGAATAATTAAGTAATTATCATGGTTGAGATTAAATCCTTGTAAAAAAAAGTTGAGATTAATCGTTAATAAACTTCAGTTTAAGATGAAGAAAGATTTCAGTTCAAATCTCGTTTAAAACAATTACCGACCACACATTACTTAACTTTCAACCAAGCACAGAATTATCAAAGCATCTTTTGACTAAGAAACGACAACAAGAGGTTTATGAAAAAATGGGCATGTTGTCATAAAAATATCATAATTAACTAAAATAACCATCATACATAATTCACTAAGTTACTTAGACCAGCCTCAATGGGGAGGCTTAACTTCATAAGTATTGATGTCTCATAGGTACCCCCAATTAAGGGGAAAATAGAAGAGGGCTTTAAGGGGAAAAATTTATTAATTGGATTTGAATCCCAACACCTTTAAATTACAAGGTTAAATTTTTACCACTAAGTTAACATTTCAAGCTTGAAGGATAGAATGCTTATTAAGTACTATGATTAAAAAATTATAAATAAATTGCGTGTATAATATGTGAGTCACTTAAGCACTCAAAATTGAATACCTTCGTTGTGAATGTTCTTAATTTTAATGAAAACTTACACTTTTCTTTTAATAATTTGTCTATTCTTGGCTATTTTTATATGAAAATTTATTCGTACCAAATTATTTTGTTGCTACTTTCACAAATTTTTATCTTGATTTTGGAGAGGACGCATTTTTATCTTATCAATACAAGACATTAATTATTGTATTAGAAAAAAAAAACAAAAGATATCAATCTTCACCCTTATGCTCGTGCATTACACGAGTTCACGCTCTAGTAATTCATCAACCAAATAAGTTTTTGGTTAAAGTGTTAATTGCGAACTACACCCTCCCGTCACTATTACAAACAAAAGCTCACTTTTTAGGTTCATTCAATAAACTTTTGTTTATAATAGTGACCATCTAGTTTGTATATTCTACCGAAAATTATCCCTTGACAACCCAATGCACAATGGCTTTGGTGATTTGATTAGAAATTTTATTGGGATTGAGTTTGGTTATGCAAGTTGCTGTGGTTGCAGTTGCACCACTAATTTGAATGTTGAATTATTTGACATCACTCAAGGGATATAGTTGGTTCAACAACATGATGGGTATAAAGTGATTTGCGAATCGAACTCTAAAATAGATTTGGCACATTGAGGAGGGTTTTCCGCACATTCATCCTAATGTTTTTACTATTGATTATGAATCCTTTACTCTCCTCTATATCTATTCTTACTCTATCTATCTCTTCGATAAAAAAAAAACAATAATCGAGAGAGTAAAATTAAGAGAGATTGAAAAATTAAAGAGGGATAAGATATATAAGTAAAAGAGATGATCCAATATCATTGATTCATATCATTTTTGACACATTCATGAAATTTTATTTTTCATCATTCATTGTGTGAAGATAATTCTTGTGCAAATTGATTGGCCGAATTCAAAATGAGTGCAAACCAGTTTATAGATAGAAACTATTGTGATGAATACGAAGATTATGCACGAAATATAGAGATTCTAAATTTCTAACAATGACGGTGGATCAATGCAATAAATAACCTACAAAGACAGTGTTATGTCAAAATCCATGGATGAGAAGTGTCTGATGATGGGGTGGGGGACGAGACGGAATCCTCTTTGGATATCACTGCAGAAAAATATCATTACAGAGGATATGTGTCCGATGATGGGATAATATGAGAGAGAGGTTTTTAATGAGATATACATTGATAGGCGATGATGTGAGATTTATATAGCCCGAAGAAAGTCATATTAGGCTTGGGTCAACCAAAAAGTCTACACCAAAATTATTTTTTTTAGCATACCGAAACATGATTAATCAAAGTATAGTTTCTCTTTGGTGGATGTAGTGTATTCAAATAACCAACAATGGAATATTTAAAAAAAATGGATTAGTTCAAGTGGTAAAAAACTTAGAACACTTAAGTAAATGATCATAAGTTTAATTTCTTGCTCTTGAGGTTAAAGAAAATTTTGGTTAGAAGTAGAAAAGCCTTTACGTATCCATAAGTTTTATGACAAAAGACAATTACGACTAAACAATAATGCAAACGTCATACCTAACAAAAAAAAAGAGTATTCAAATTCTATATATTAATTTTCGCAATGGAGTTTGCTGCTTCTCATGCTTGGGAGTGCCTTTGGTTGGATAGCGACTCCACTTCTGCTGTTTAGGCTTTTAAGAATCTAGATATTATCCTGTTTCGTCTGAGAGAAACTGTTGGCATAATTGTTTACATTTGGGGATTAATTATGTGGGTTTTGCTAGAAGCCACCAATGAAAGTGTCTTTTAGCAACCTATACCTCAAGGTGTGATTTTCACTTTTTAGTTATAACTTTGCTAAAAGACACCTTCATAAAAATTAGTTGGTGTCTTTTAGCAAATGTTTATAGAATAACTTGCTAAAAGACACCTTCATAAAATGTGTCTTCTAACAAAACCCTAATTATGTTTGCTCTCATATTTTCCATGAAGGAAACCGTTGTGCATACAAATTAGCAAATTACAGTTATTATATTTATGGCACCATTTGGTTAGATATTATACCTCGGTTTTTGTTGCACGACTTCTACCGAGACCGTATTGGTTTACCTAATTATAGGTTCCTCTAGGCTTTTCATTTCCGGTGTATTTTCACTTGTCGTTTGAGTGTTTTGGTTTGGTCCTACTCTTGTTTCCTTTTTGTAATAATATATATTGGGTTTAATAGCTCATTTGGTCCCCCTAATTAATTTCAAGTTTTCATTTTGGTCTCATAACTAATAAAACTCATGTTTTGATCCCTCAAGTTGGCCTCCGTCGGTCAAATAAATCATTTCTGTCAAAACGTAAAACTTCCGTTAGTTTTTGCCACGTGGCCAAATCCTGCGTGATTGATGCCTTTCATCCTCCTCCACCGTTGATGCCTTTCACCTTCTTCTTGTTCGTAAAAAAAAAATCCATAAGCAAAAAAAAATTCATGGATCTCTTTCATCCTTCTTCTTATTCGTGTTTCTTCTTCTTCTTCGTGTTTCTTTACAGAAGCAACAACAACATCATAACCAGAATTCATGTGTCAGTGTTTCCTTAATCATAATGCAGTGAATCTACTTATAGCTAATCATCAAAGGAAAAGCCGGCTTCACATCCCATTGAATCATCGTCTGCTGGAAAAAAAAACCCATTTTTTGGAAGGAAAAAAAAGAATTTTTTTTTTCTGACCCTATTTGCAAAAAAAAATTCAAGTCTGACCCCCTTTGAAAAAAAATTTCCAAAATGACCCACTTTCATTTTTTTTTTTTTTTGTCTTTTTCTTCATTCCCG
>Ga0228710_1007096_pt1 | contig 16724 bp, 10 predicted proteins | sample MedpolnodulmetaG_FD_177995 | JGI IMG/M metagenome (GOLD analysis project Ga0228710, IMG submission 177995) | Root nodule microbial communities from Medicago polymorpha collected in Santa Monica, California, United States - pink nodules | ecosystem: Host-associated > Plants > Roots > Nodule... | reverse complement strand
AAAAAATTAAAAAAAAACCTTTTTTTTTTTTTTTACGAGGATTATAAAGAAAGTCTACAATAGGTGTATATTAGACTTTTTTTTCTCTGAATTTGATGTCAAGGTTTGGCTTCATGAGATGACAAATGGTACTTCCTCTATTCTATTTGTTATAGGAGTATGATATGTTTGGTAACACTACAAAAAAAAAAAAGACCTGACCACATGAAAATCGCTCTTCTCATTTTTATTTTTTCTCCTAAACACAACAAAAATACCAAGATACCTCCAACGATAGTTAATTACCGTTTGATAAATGAAACGACGACCGTTAAGTGTCGTTGTATCTTGATTTGTAATAACTCTCGTTACTTTCAAAACACAATAAACAAACTCTAAACTCCCTCAAAACCACAAACATCCAATTTCTTCAAATTCAAGCAATCCATAATTCTAATAACAAGTAAGTATTCATAATCCCCTATCATTGACATTTTATGTTCTATATGTTGCATTTCCTTATTTAAATTGGTAATATTTTAGTGTTTAAAGTTTATGTAAATTTTAAGCTGTGCAGATTCTCACATGAAACACCTTCATATAAGGAGAGCGTTGATGAAAGGGATTGTGTTTCAAGATATTGTTCTGAACTTGATCAAACTCCTTTGTCAATTGATATATATTAAGATGGAGCTCAAAAAAATATATTGGAACACATTCCCCTTTTTCACATCTTAAGGAATTCGATGTGAGAATCTGCGCAACTCATTAGGTAGAATATAAAACATGTTCTCTTTATTCTTTTAAGTTTTTCTCAAAGAGACTAGTAAACATCTACACTAGGTAAGATACTTCAATACCAACATTTTCATCCTTTAAGAAAATGCCAACATTTTCATAAACTTCCAAGAATTAAATAAATTTCTACAACATAACAATACAACATCCTTAAGAGAAATCACATGTTAGGCTTCCTTAATTGTGTTTATGTACTGTAATTGCCCGATTTAAACGGAGATGAATTAAAACTATAAATGGAAAGAGGTCTGTTTGTGTTTTGAAGATGTGTGGGAGGTGTTGTTGCTACTCCCGTGTAAGCTAGAAGGAAACAACACTTAACTGCCGTTGTTTTATTTAGTTAGCGGTAGTTAACTGTCATTAGAGTGAATGCTCGTCAACTGCCGATGAGAGTATTTTGATATTTTTAAGGTGTTAGAGAGAAATTTTTGAAATTAAAAGAATAATTTTCCAACCACATTTATTCTTGACAGAAAAAACATATCCAAGTAAAATCTGGTTTGACAGAACTATTCACCGTATCGTGGGCAACAGGACTATGGTGGTGGGTCAACTTACATTTAACTGTGTTAAGTCCAACTTACGAGTACCAAAAAATGATGAATAATTGAATTTGTCCTTCTTCTCTTGTTTCAATTGTCATCTACTTTGTTTCCGTAAACTTAACTTATTTGATAAACAATACTTCGGACACCACAAAAAATGTCACCTACTTTGTTTAATGAATTTAGTTTCTGTCAAAAACGAAGATTGTATGTGAAGCACCAGTAATTAAATTTTATTAATCGCATGTTTTTTTTTTTAATGTCAATATGAATTCTTATTTTCATCATTATACTTTAGAGCATGTGATTTTATTTTCTATATTTTTAAAGTATCACTATACAACTCTCTAAAAAAAAAAAAGTATCACTATACAATTTTAAGTTTAACCATAGTTTTAAATAGCGAAACGGTGATCAACTCGATCAATATACTAGTTCATTGGTCGAACCATTAGATCACTGGTTGAACTGCATGTCTAAACAATATGACTCAGTCGTAAAACTCGGTTTTTATAAAAAGAAAACGTATATGTACTAAATCGGATTGAATAGATTTATATTTAAAATTCTAATTTTTTTATATATGTAATAAAATACAAATTTAATAAATTAAGTATCAATAAATACGTTTTATAAGTGCAGATCAGCCCTAAATAAAAATGCAGATCATACTCATAAAAAAAACTTTTAACTATCAAGTTTTAACCAACTTTGTCGATATTAATTTTAGATTTTGAATATTATAGGGTACAGAAAATCCCACTTATATTTTCTTTTAGTCTTGCTAAAGCTTATTTCCGGGGAACTTTTAAATGATACCAAATGAAGAAATTATTATTTTTAAAAGTCAAATATTATAATTTTCAATATATCAAATACAAAGGTTTTCATAGAAACGTATTATTTAGAAGTTCTTAAAGAGTGTCTCAACGACACTCATTAACATTTCTCTAATTTTTTTATTATATAGAAATAAAAGTTAGATTCATTCAACCTTAATAGCATTGTTTTTTCTCATGTTAAAAGAGAAACTAATTAAACCGCTCATTATTTAACTAAGTTTGCAATCTCTATTACTTATGATATTTTTTGGATTGGAGAACGACCCTCATGTATTTATGTTATAATTTATGTTATAGTGGGTGTTAATATATTGTCACTCTTTGATTAATGAAAGATCAATATAATGTAATAAAATACAAACATACCAATAAGGAAATTATAAAACCAATGAGTTGGTCTGAGTATTTAACACCTTAAACAAATTATCATATGATGAATTTCCGATTCTTGCATATGGAGAAAATTCCATTGAGAATAAAATCAAGTTGTATATCTAGTCTATTTTCCAATAAAGAGTAATCACTACTAAAGCGGTGAACTATCTTTGTTCACCTGTTATTTTTTAATTTGGTTTTAATGATTTGGTGAGATAGTTTTCCAAATTATATTGGACATGATTTCTTTAGAACAAATGTGGATTACCTTCTTTCATATCGCAACCTTAAGTTTTTATTTGCTTTGTATGCACCACACTCCTTTTCCTTAAACATGTTTTCTGTTTACTCCCACTGAATTTTTCCGACAAGATTTTTTTTTAACGAGACATTTGCATGTACGTGTTTCTTCCTTGGGTTTTGTTCTATAATCACCCAAGACGCTTGCTCTATATTGTAATTTTTAACAAAATTTTATTTTGATGTGTTGCTTTGGATGGTTAAGGAAAATGATATCAACCTAATTGAAATGTCACCTTTCGATCTTTTGCACCTCACTGATTGTATAATAAAAACCCTTCCAAGTCTTCAGTTATTTATCCAACAATCAATAACATTTAATTACATAAACAAATTTTTATATGGGGTGAAAATTAGTTTGTAGATATTATTTGCAGATTGACTCATGTGGCTAATTCTCATTAATTGTTGGATAAATTACTTGCAATTCTTTAAGAGTAAACTAAGTCGTAAAAAAAAATCTAATATTACATGAGTGAATGTTGATACACATCTAGCAAAACTCAAGATACAGACCCAATAATACTTGAATGAGATGATAAAATATATCTTTCAATTTAGCCAAAGATCAAGAGTTCGAATATAGATCTAAGAATACAACGGTGTTAAATTTTTAAGAGAGAATTTTGTCTCGCATTGTTATTCTATCAACTCAAGATATTAGTTTTTACAATTGTACATTGAGAATACACAATTCTAATTAAACAAAAAGCTCTAGATACCTAAGTATTCACCGTTTGTTTTTATGGGTTGTTACCTACACATGATGTGTTGGGAATCTCTCGTGACCCTGCCTAGCTAATGAGACGACAAATACCAACTAGCTAGTTGCATGTATACATATAACGTTGAAAGGAAAGAACAAAACCTCGACTATTTCTTATCTGGCTACTGTTTTCATGGATTTTATTTTGTTTCAGAGTCAGAGATTCCCCGCATAATAAGGGTATAGATTGTAGTCACCATGGCATATGATGTATCCATTGCTATATTTGGGCCATTGAGAATCTCTGTACCACAATGCTTATATCATAATAAGATCTCTATTTATTTATTTTTTTGACGGAAATATCATAAAAAATATCATAAAAAAGATACTCTATTTATTTATTAATTTTACACACACATATTGCATTGTTATCTTTTTTTGTGTGGGTTAATATTGCATTTTTATCTATATTAATAATGATTGTCTATACTAAACTTACTAGATATTCATCAAGGTTTGTCAAAAAGAGATTCATCAAGGTGTATAAAGAGAAGTGTACGTGAGGAAAGGAACTACAGAGTTTTGGCAGATACTATATTTGAAGGCCATGAATTTGAGGTACTTGTTTCCTCACTTTATTTTCTGACTTGCATATTATTTTTTATAATTTTTTTTAAGGAGTTTACAATTATTTATTTTGGTGTTTATTCTGATATATACTGCTTATTTCACTCCAGGTTACATATCATTTGAACGATGATACACAAGTAAGTGGATAAACGAAGACTAATTGATGTACATCAATTAACGACGATGAATCATTGATAGTTAAATATAATATTTATGAAGCATACATCTCTCTCTCTCTTCTTCTTTTTTTTACAAATAAAATATATGTCTCTTATTTTTTTCTTTTTTATACCAACAACGTCGACGATAACACAGTTGAGAATCAAATGACATTAAGTTTCAATATCATATTTTAGTTTGAACTTTTAGTGATGAAGAAGATACATATAAATTCTTGTTTATTTCTGAAATTTCACAATTATGAAATTCTATTTACATCTTCTTCATTTTTTAAAGTTTAGAACTAAAAATTATATTTGTTGAGGCTTATGTGGTTTGTTTCTCGGCATTGTTTTTATCTACATTGTTGGTAGAAAAAAAACTAATATATAATTTTTTTTAACATATTTATTTCAAAAACAGGTAGACATGTTAACCAATTAAATTTTACATAAATAAGACGTCAATTATTCAATAAAAAATAGATATGAATTGGAAATTTCAAAATAAATTTTGCTAATGTACTTTGTCACTAATATAGACTAAATACATCAATTATTCAATAAATATGAAAAATAAAATGTTGTTTATAAATGAAACCTAACAAGTTTTGTATATCAAAGCATGGTGAATTTATACACAACTCATTTAATGCATGGCATGTTATACATCTAACTTTAGTCGTTCCCCTTCCACAATTTCCAGTGACTGAAGTTGTGTTGTTAACTTGTTAACCTTCTTCAAGTGATAATTGTTTGGCCTCATATGTACCCATTCTTTGGCTTATGAAAAAGAAGAGAAATAAGAATATGTTATACTTCTCTTAAACCATTCAATGGGTGGAGCCCTTCGTACAAGCAAGGCCCTGAGGCATAACCTTACATGAAACTAGTATCCAGACATGTTATTGTTAGGACAGTACCTTATAGTACAGTAAGGTGATGTCCATATCTTAAATTGAGATATCCATCAATTCCCTCAACGACTTATTCCAAGAGTAATGAGAAATATCGAAAGTTTTTATCTTCTTTGTTTTCTTTAAATAGAACTAAAGACAGAAGTACTGTTGTACTATATGCATGGATTGAATTGGAAAGCGAGATTCCCTAAAATCATCATGTAAAGTCCATTTAGACGGATAAAATTATTCATTAAAACTCTATTTGAAAAGATCCTAGCATTGTTGTTGTAAAATTCTAGGGTGATAGGAAGTAATATATCATATATAGTCTAAGGTTTATCAATATTTGAAAATTGTTTGAAACACTAACAACGACCAACGCCATTCGTTATATGTAAAACCTATATGTAATGTTCATTTACATGAAGGAGAAATGATTCAATCGTTGGTCTAATAATAACAGAAAGAAAACTAAATAGTGCATCAAAACTCAAAAAAAAATTCTATTGTTTTGTCGAATCAACATTGATTAGATTAGTGTATCAGTTGTAAGCATATATATATATATAACCCTAAACTTCTCTTAAACCATGCCTTATACCACCACGGTGTATCTCTCCCTTGCTAGTGCTACCATTAAAAAAATGCATGGTAAAAATTTCAAAGAAATCAAATTTCCACTCCAATTTTTTTTAAGGAAACTCCTATTTTTCTTGTTATTTGTTATATATATAAATGGAAGCAAAAACTAACTCTCACACCAAATAAAATGTTCAAATATTAGTCTATGTAAATATAACTCAGTTGATAGAGACATTGTATTGTTATATGTCGGAGCCAGATACAAACCTCAAACACTTCATTTATTCACTTTAAAAAGTAAATTCTAGTCATAGACTATTAACCAAAAAAAAAAGTCCAATATTTTCAATTATAAGAAAAATGTCCATATACTGTCTCTTTCTCCATAAGAAAAACTCTATAGTGTGACGCATTTTGTAAGATTTGACCACCCTCAATTGATGCAAACTTTTATATGTCCATATATTATATTTTGTGATTGTCTACACTATACGCATGCCCATTTCGTTGTTATTCAACACTCTTTTGGCATCACGTATGTGGTTCGAAGTGTACTTTAAATTTCTCAAGGAACAATAACTTTGGAAAACAACATTATTAATAAAATCAAATTGTCAAGCACAAGGATTAACACATAGCACTTGCGAATTTTCAACATATCATTACATTATTAACTTGGGTCCTATAGGATTCTAGGATGACCTACTACGTAGTACGTATATCTCTTAACCTTCACGGCTCTTTTGCCTCTTCTATTTGGCATTTGGGTCGAGTTACGATACGTAGACATCCTTAGGTGGCAATACACTCATTGTCACCTACATAAAAATCTGACACATGATCATATGGACCCCACACAATCACATTTCTCTTTTCCATCATCTTCTCTTTCCTAGTGTATGGGGTGTACAAGGGTGTATAATAATAAAAGATGTTTATGTAACATTTTCCTTTAGGTTGGTTGCTCTGTATCCTAAAATTTGTCATGATTACTATTAAAAAGATTGTACACCAACTACTTTTGCTCAACCTTATCTTCATCCCATTGATTTTGAATGTCCTTGATGGCTAAATTTTTCAAGAATGAGGTCCAAACTAAAAATAAATGATCATAAATGTAGCTAATGGATTGAGTGGACCAAACTAACTACAGTGATTATAGTCGTAGAGCGTCATCAATGTACGAAATTTGTTAACTTGCATTCCAAAAACATACGTTAAGAAATCCAAAATTAACAACTTTGTATAGGAAATTATAATATTTTGATTTATAAAAAGTTGAATGTACGACTTTTAATTATTATTTTTATACCAAATTTCTTAACATGTGCTTTAAGAGATTGACCGAAATACTCCATCCGATTTTTGTTATAAGAAACAATTGATTTTTTAGGTTCATTATATAAGTGATGTATCAAATCAATATTTATAATGAGATACATCAATTATTCAATGAACCTAAAAAGTCAATTGTTTTTTATAATAAATGCTGGAAGGAGTACTAATTTAGAATTTTAGTGTCTGATAAAAGAAATCAATTTCATAATTATTTTGTTTAACTTCTGTAAAAAAAAAAATATTTTGTTTAACTATATTTTCTAAAATGATTTTATAACTACGTGAAATACTAATTTTTAATGAATATGCCTATATATATATATATAAACCAGTCACTTAAGTTCTCTTTTTTTTATAGCAAAACCAAGCCCTTACGTTAATACACTTGAGGAGCTAGCTGAATGGCACGAATTTAGCCTTGTAACATTAAGATGGTGTGTTTGAATCCCTTCGAAGACTGTTGTAAAGTTGACACGTAATGTCACTTTAATTAAAAAAAAATTCTGAAGTTAATACTCAAATAATCCCGCGTGGAATTTTTTTAGACCATGAAATGTTTTATAAATGACAAAAGTTTGACATTATAATTTTAAAAGATGAAATTTAGATTTCATTCAACAGAGTTGTAAAATGACTGTTTTAATTGATAATGTTTTTTGACTTCCTCATTTTTTACCGAATAAATATTCATATAGTCCAACATATATGACATGTTTTATGAAGAAAAAAACCTAACTTAATGAAAGGAAAATTTTAACCCTACCCCTTCATGATGCTAATAGTCATGCGGAATGTCTTGCTATATTTGGCTCCACCTCGAATGATTATTTAAAAGTGTGTTTGGATTGAGGATTTAAGAGGGAAATAGAGGAGATGTTTTACTTCTTTTTTTAAATTATATGAACACTATAAATTATTTTAAAAAAATTGAAATGACAACATGATAAACGATTTTATATTACTTCGATCGCATTTAATTTATTTTATAAAAACATTTTATTTTGTTTGTAGTTTAAAAAAGAAAATTAAGCTCTCCTCTCCTAAACCGTAAATCCAAAGACACGGTTTAATTTTTTTTTCTCGATATTTTTCATTTAAATTTTAGCAAACACAAATTCTGGAATATTGTGGGGTGGGAGTGAGAGACTTTATCTTTTAAAACAATGATAGCTAGAGACATATTTGGAGTTTTAGAGATTTTGTGGGGAGAAAAAGTACATGTTAGGGTAGAAAGGAAAATTTTCTCATGCAAGAAACTATCACTTATTGCAGCCGGTTGGTCCATGACCGGACTACTAAATGGTACTAATGTGAAATTAAATGGTACTCTTTTGCCTTTCTAAATACTCATAAAAATGGTCCACATGAAGCCTTGTGTACAAAACCATCCATACAATGTGTTTTCCCCACAAATGCATCTTAGAGCAGCACCGTTCCATGACTTGATAGAGTATGCTCAAAGCCACTCTTACTCAAACTTACCTCACGCCTAGAAAGCAACGAATGCATGACAGAATCTTCCCAACTAGAGCGAAGTCATCACCAATAACGTCCTCCAAGGATTTGCAGGAAGAAGAAAGTAGGTAGAGGGACTAATTTAGGGAATTTAAAGAAAAACCAATTTGAACCTTTTTCCTCTTTGACACTGAAATACACATTATTGTTTTATGGTGCATATGTGAGATAAATGCTTCTTTAAAAAAAGTTAGATATGTGTTTGCTATGCACAACTTTGTTTCTACGATTTGATTAATAAGTTTCACTATAAAATTAAATAAGATACGAGTAAACTAATTTTATTTAATGATGGAAAACAAGTTTGAGCGCGGCGCAATATTTATTACTTATACACGATGTATTTAATGTTAAAATATAATAATAGATAGACACATCATTATTAAGACATGTCAATAATTTAACGCTGAGTACTAAATGAAAGTAAGGAGAAAGACTATTTATAATGGAAAATGATATTTAAAGCGAAAAACAATATCCCTAAAATTTCAAGACACACGTGGCATGTATGCCACCCACCCACTGTTTTATGATTTCCATCATTTTCTCCCCCACCCCCATAATTTCCGCTCAAAAGTTATTTTTTATTGGACTGTTTTTGTTCGGGATCATTGCTCTCGCTGTGAATAGGATTGATGATTATTGTTTGACGCTTATCTTGCGTTTCATTTATTTAACTTTCATGCAAGTTTTACGGATATCACAACAATTCATACGTGTCTTTAAAAATACAATTATGATATAAAAAAAAATGAGCGTTGTTATACAACACGATAGAATTAACACATGAAATCACACGACAAGTTATATAACATGCAATTTATTTTGGTAATGGATTTCCTGCTAATTTATTGATGTTTTGTATAAAAATATGTATTAAAAAACCATGTTACCAAAGAAAGAGAGCATCCATGATCCACCGTTTTACATGACATATTGGTGAGGCAAGTAAACTTGGAGAAGCCCCACCAATCAGGTATTTTTGTGATTTTTCATAAGATATATCCAGGAGAGACAAAGTTTGTCACTCTGTATCAAATTAAAATTAAGATAAGAACTAAATAACAAGTATACATTTTTTCGTGCAAAAATGACGACAAATAATGTTGTGCGTTTCAGGATTTCTGAAGAAAAAAAATCTGATCATTCAACTATTATAATTGATTACTAGTGTAAAAATTATTTATATTGTGATGTATACTAGATTTTTTTAGCCTTCTTTAATTTTATCTCTCATCTATTCTAATCATTCTCGTTTTTTTTAGGGCAGATCATTCTCGTTTTATTAGGGATGAAAAACTCTACACTATTTATTTATTTATTCAATTTCTCTCAATCTAAATATACACAAAATATCCTGATAATTTTGTGTATCACCAGCAGGATTTTGTTTGTTGCATGCTCGTGTTTGATAAAAAAAATCTCACATGCATGTTCATATTTATATATATACACCAAACTAAGTGTTATTCGATGAATCATGATCACAAACTAATGTAAACACTTTGTAATAAGAGTTTAAATCGATATGTACTTAACTTTTCGATGAACAGATACTACATTTTTTTAAAATTAAAAAAAAAAATAAACATTGTAGATAACCAATTTTACTAGTCTTATTCAACGAAAATTGATAAGTTAATTTTAATGCATCTTCATGTATATGAAATTCTTTTGACACTGTATGCAGGAGTAAATAATAATAATATGATATGAGTCCGATGCTGTTGGCACATGATTTATGTTCGGACTATATTTTAACAATAAGACTTAAAAATGGTTGAACTGCCATTATTTTCTCAAAGTGTATATCATAATCCGCATGTGAGGTTAATTAAAGGCGAAATTCAACCCCTCGTCCAAGGGGTTGGACAAATCTTAGTCGGTTTGTCGTTTATGAGATATGACTCTATTGACTAACTAAACTTTAGTCATGTGTTGTGCACGTACTTGAAATTAATGGCGAATCCACATGTTGATCATATGCTAAATTATTTGTTGAAATCTGTATTAAGAATAATGATATGTCAGTTAGGACCCTAGTTTAATTACTATATAAGTCACACGGTTGACTCATTTGTATCCATCTTTTTCATTCTTGTATTATTTTAACTATGATCGATACAATAGTTTTCCAAGCTTTTCTTTCTATATTCATGGATGACATGTTTACTAACAATGTGCATGCAGTGTGAAATGCTTTGAGTAATATTATACGATAAATTTGTGTAACTAAGATACCAAGAATGGATAAAATTGTAAGAAAAAGAAGGACGGGTCCTAATTTTTTTAGGAAGGCTGTCAACTTACATTTAAACATCAAATTCATATGGGTCCGATCAAATTATATGGATCTCATATATGCACTCGTTTGTTATAGCTTTTTTCAAAATATATTTTGGTAGTGTAATGTGATTTTGTTATATTTTTTTTAACAAAGAAATTTTCAAGGAAAGTTTCAAATGAAGAATCCGTTTGAATAGTTTATCTTAAAATGTCATTCTAAGTATTTCATCATTTGGTTATAATTTTTTTTATATACTAAAATTTTGAAAAAAAATCTCTAAAAAAAAACTATTTCAAATAGCTTTTCATAAAATCATTTTTGAAAAATGTCATTTTGAAAAAATATGTGATTTTTACTATATAAAATCTCGAACAATGAATATTTAAGTCAGTGAATGTCTAAATCTCTTTTTTAACTTATATCAAATGAGTTTGAAATAACTTTTACTATTTTTGAGTAAATTTTAAAAAAAAAATCCATTTTTAAAAAATACAAAGGAAAATCCTTTTTTTTAGAATTTAAAACAAACGGGCCCATAAATTTAGCGGGTTCTCATATAAATTTTAACTAATCAAATAGAGTGCGATCATTATTAGACACTCTAAAATTTAAGTTTAATTTTAATTGTTTTTAAATTGAAATTGTAAACTTGGAATTTAGGTTATTCAATCTTTATAAGATATTTTAGATATGATTGACCGCAGTGTAGTCAAATCCTATTGACCACACACAAACTCAGTTTGTATCGTTGAATCAAAGACTGAACTCAATGGCTCTATTATGACTGAAACTATGCAGCCATAAAAACTGAACATGACCATTAAAGATGCATCTCGACCGAAAAAAAATAAATAATGTTTTATGGCTCTAAACTGAACTATTAATGAAGCATCCCGAACCAAATTGTTACAATCATTTAAATGCATTGGTTTTATGGTTTTGAACTTAACCGTAACCAAGATTTTAAAAAAAATCAAATGTATCGTTTCGAAACTATATTGTTCTTGGACCGAACTGTACCAAATTATTATTGTTATCTTGTAACCGTTAAAAACGAACCAAATTGAATATTGAAGGTATTTTTAAGCCAAAAATCAAACTGAATTGCATTGATAAGTCATGAACTAATTGAATCGAACCAGTTTAATTTGGTTCTTGAATTGTTTGATCAGCTAGGTTACTTTTAGTACATTTCGTTTGTGGTTATGGTTTGGTTCATTTTAGCATTTTCCTTCCTTTTTTTAACACACTACCTCATTCTCAACTTAAATTAATACTACTTGATTTTGACCAAAAGAAAATTGAGTTGACAGTTGAATTTGAGTAGTGACTAGTGAAGGTTACTCACGAGTGCAGTCGTGGTGCTGCAACTCCACAAATCACGCAGCCATTTAGGGACAGTAACAGTCACATTATGGACCGTAATTACGACCATTTATCTAATCCAAACGTGCCCCTAGAATAAAAGAAAGGATAATTACCAAAGTCCTAAGAATCAAAATCAAGAAAACAACAAAACACGAGAATCACTTCACTTACCCAGTAGTACAGTATTTGCTAGTAAATTTATTTATTAATTACTCCGGGACACGTAAAATAAAAACCTCCCGAGTTAAAAAAGAAAAAAGAAACATAACGTGACCTTAATACAAGTTACAACTTACACAGTTAAAAAAAACGAAAAAAAAAAAACACCGTTAGCACGAGACTAACGGTGTAATCTTGCATGGACTAGGTGGCAAACTAGACTTTCCAGTAGCAACAAGACGTTGCACAAACCTCTCAATTCTGTTACCGTTAGTTTCTTGTAGTAACCGTTTCCCACCAAACGGTAACGACTCCAACACTCTCTCATTCAACACCTCCGTTTCTTCCCAACTTCCCTTTTCTCCCAAACCAAATGCCTGCACAAAAATCACACCGTTAATTCACTCCGTTAAAATTAAAGTTAATTTTCTACTTCCTCTGTTTTTTACTACTTTCTATCAAAGCAAACAGTGCATATGACAGAAATAGTAAGAAGCAAAAGATACAAACACGGACATTAGATAATTGAAGCTAATAATAAAAAATGACTATCGAATATAATTATATGTGTCGGTGCTTTACAATGTTGGACCAGACACGTCTTCTATTAGAAGTTATCGGGAAAATTCACAAATTTAGCTTAGTACCTGAATCCTCGCATAGTCAGTACGGTTCCAACTGAAGGCATTTCCCAACATCTGATCAACTGTTTCTGAAACACCGTCGAGAGCAATATCAACCACCGTCGACGTTGAACATTCACGAACATCACGACACACTCTGTTCGCTGGTGCTCCGTTTCCGATGGACAGAACCATCAGATCCTCAACACTATTCACCGACGGGAAATTACGCTTGTTATGAAGAACATGCGTAACAGCCGCTGCTGCCGGATTGTTCATCACCAAACCACCGTCGACGGCTGAGCAAGAGGTTTTTCCATCCACGGAAGCGAATTGAAACGGCTTGAAGAGACTTGGAGTTGATGAAGTGGCCCGACACACTTTCCAGAGTTCGAAGTTGAAACTCGGTGACTCCGACGCATCTGCTCGTGAGAAAACGAACGGTGCTGAAGTCTTGAGATCATAACAAGGAATAAGCAAAGGCTTAATCGTATCCTTCAACGTCAACGATTTTCCCTCGCTTTCTTTTCCTTGAAAAACTCGCTTCAACAAATTTTCAATGCTCTTCGTTGAGAATCTCCGGCGCCGGCGAAAAACACCGACGGTTTTCATTTTATAAAACTCATGATTCCTGTCAGCAATGAAATTTACAGCATCTCTAGCAGTATAGAGAGGTCTACCAAATCCATCATCAGCGGTGATCATTGCAGCGAGTATTGCACCAATGCCAGTGCCGGTGATGATGTCGAAGTAATCCATGATTTGAGCGTGAGGATCGTTGGTTTGTAAGCGGATCTGATCCTCAAGGTGGATTAAGGCAGCGCCGGAGACAATGGCGGTGGTTCCTCCGCCGTCAATGCTGAGAATGCGAGTTTTGGAACATTGTGAAACTGATAGCCATTGTTGTTCTAGTTTTGTGAATATCTCTAGCGTTACTTTGCTAAGCTCCATTAGTGATAAAACGGTTTTCTTTTTCTTTTTACTTCCTACACCCCTCTCTTTGATTCTGTCTGTGTTAGTGAGAGATGAAGTAGAGGAAGTGAGAGAGAGTTGTTGCAGTTACTTTTGGTTTGAGAATGGGTACGTACTTATATGGACGATCCTTTTGTCCTTGTCCTTCATTTTTTTAATATAGTTATATTGATTAATTTATTAATTAATTAAACCACTAATAAATATAGTTTCCACTTCCCAGTCCCATTATTAGGACAGTGAGTGTAAAACTGTGTTTACGTGTTAAGAGTGAGGATTGCACGTGCACGTGCAAGTGCGCGTGTAGTATTGTGAGAAGCGTGAAATTCGGCTAGTCAGCCGGCTCGGCTATCGCTTACTCAGTGTCACTGTTCACTACTATAGTGATGCTGTCACTGCCACTCTGTTTATTTTTAGTGTTCGAACTATTGTGTTTTTTATATATGTTTGGGATGCTTCCGAGTGTCTTTCTATGAATTCAATTTTTGGTCAGCTTAATATGTGCTGATTACTACTACTACTATTGCTCGGTTATCTAGGTGAGGAAGATTACTGGGAATCTACAGTCATGTTTCCACGAAGGGAAGCCAAGGATTTCAAGGAGGAAACATAAGTGCATAGCTTCTAGATTACCATTAATGTATATACATAATTTTAAAAACGGGACCAGCACTTGGCGATGTTACTTGGTCAATGATCAAATTATTGATTACTGGTTGAACGCATGACTGAATCAGATTGACCGAATGATTCGGATGTATGTATAACTCGGTCAATATAACAAGTTTATATAATGTTAAACCGGATTGAACAGAAGACTCAATTTGTATCTACAACTATAGATATAATAAATAAATAAATTTGTTAATATATTATGAAATTATGAAAAATATGGTATAAGTGAATTTTTTGTTGACAAAATATGGTAAAAAGTGATTTAAACATTTTATCTTTAATTTGATTCTTAGAAAAAAAATTCCTCAATTTAAAAATAAAAAAAATTAGTTCATCAATATTATATTGGAGTAAGTTTGTCTTTGTTTTACCAAAGAAAACAAAAAACTCAACATTAAATTAGGTATGTCTTCATTGTTTAACCATTATTATATCAAGGGTTATGTTAACTTGTGTCCTTATGACACATGTTAAACATTAATTTCATTCCATTACTAGTAAGAATTTAATGAAAAAAACTAAATATTAAACATTTTGAGCAATAAATTAACACAATTTCAAATACATAATTTCTATTAGTGGAATTTTTAACATGTGCCCTTAGGGCACAAGTTAACATTTCCCTTATATTAAATATGCATTCTTTAAACAAAAGCTTTAAATGGTCTAGCGGTTGATTAATATCTTATATTTTATGTTGCCAAAGGTATCAGGACTGGATCCTGTGTGAGCCAATTTTTAACATTTTTAGTTTCTAACGCAGAAAAAAAAACGCAAATTTGGTCGACCTGGTTTTCTGTACCAGTTTGATGACGTGGCATCGAGTCAATTGCATGGGCGATCTAATAGCTGACTCAAACCGGTTATGGGTCTGGTTTCCGGTTGGACCGGTCGAGTAACAAGTGAAGAATTATTTATAATTGAGACCGGATGATCTACTATAAGACCAAAAAGAGTATTTGATTGATAAAGTAACAAGGTAAAATAAGTTTTTGTTACCTATAAATATAGTTAGTTTTTATTGCTTTTGTGAAGGATAGGAAGATCATATGTGGAATTTTAATTGCTAATGAAGTGGTTGACGATGTCCAAAATCTAAAAAGGAGTTGTTGTTATTTAAAGTGGATTTTGAAAAAGCTTATGATTCTGTTGACTGGGTTATTTAAATTTTGTGATGGGGAGAATGTCGTTTTTGACTCTTTGGAGGAAATGGATTAAGGAATGTATAGGTACCGCCTCGACGTCTGTGTTAGTTAATGGAAATCCAACTGAGGAATTCTTTATGAAAAGGGGTTTGAGACAAGGTGATCCTCTCTCTCCTTTTTTTTTTTGTTGGTGGCGAACGGCTTAAATATGTTGGTGAAGGTTGTGGTTGATTCTAATCTCTTTGCTGGTTATAATATCGGTACACAGGAGTCTATTGTAGTTTCCCATCTTTAGTTTGTTGATGACACTTTGTTGGTTGGGGTGAAGAGTTAGGCTAATGTGCGAGCTTTGCATGTTGTTTTGTTGTTATTTGAGTGATTGTCGGGTTTGAAAGTGAATTTCCAAAATAGTATGCTGACTGGTGTTAATATTAACGATTCATGGTTGACGGAGGCGACATCGGTGTTGCGTTGTAGAGAGGGTCGGGTGCTTTTCATGTATTTGGGTCTTCCCATTGGTGGGGATGCGATGAGGTTATTATCATTTTGGGAGCCGGTTATTTCCCGTATTAAGACTATACTGTTGGGCTGGAAGAGTAGATTTCTGTCTTTAGGTGGTCGCTTGCTTCTCCTAAAGTATGTCCTATCTTCTCTACATGTCTATGCCCTTTCCTTCTTCAAAGTTCTGTCAGGTATTATCTCTTATATTGAATCTCTTTAAATTAAATTTATTTCAGGAGGGAGTGAGGATCTTAGGAAAATATGTTGGATAAATTGGAAAATTATTTGTTAGAAAAAGGAGAAAAGACGGCAGAGGGTCAG
>Ga0228710_1007095_pt1 | contig 16725 bp, 7 predicted proteins | sample MedpolnodulmetaG_FD_177995 | JGI IMG/M metagenome (GOLD analysis project Ga0228710, IMG submission 177995) | Root nodule microbial communities from Medicago polymorpha collected in Santa Monica, California, United States - pink nodules | ecosystem: Host-associated > Plants > Roots > Nodule... | reverse complement strand
GTCGGACAAGACAACAAGCTCAACACCTCTTCTTATCATTTTTTTTTTTTATTTATCTTTTTTCTATCACATCAAAAACATATTGTTACTTACTTAAATCAATGAGGATAGTCTTTTGATAAAAAAGTTTGTGAGTTAAATATTCATCAAACTTTTTTATCCAAAGATTAATCGATTTGAAGCTTAACTTAAAAAATTGGTCAATTAAGTGAGAAAGACTAATAGTTTAAGTAATATTTTTTTTGCAACATGAGACTCTTCGAATATCGTCATATTTTTTAAGAGCTTATGTCTACGACAACTTTCACTCTATCTACACTAGTTTGATGGTAGTCACTCCTCATAGGTAGCTTCACTAATGTATTTGTATTCATAATGAGTCTTAATTCAGTCTATACATAACCATTTATGTGATCCAACAATCAATAAAAGAACAAATTGTTATTACTTAAGTTCGTTAGGACTTAGCATGTGAGAAAAGCCAAATTCAAATAACTAGTTTATTAAGTATGAGAGTTTTGTAGTTTAATTTCACATCAAACATTTTTTTTCCTACTTAATATGAGATTTCTAACGTAACGTTTAATGTAATATAATTTTGTTCAATGAAAACTTTTTACTTTATTATCCAGTCAAAAAACTTTTTACTTTATTATAAAACCTTATATTATAATCTTATTTTAGAAATAATGTATTTATCAATTTTAATTGAAAGTCAGTATAAAATTAAATCTATACTAATGATGTATTCCCTTTTTGTCAACAAAAAGTACTTTTATTTTAATTATCATTATTACAGTTACTGCTCCATATACTTATTTCATTTTTCGTTATCACATTGTAGCCGCGAAAAATCTAAAATTAAGCTAAAATAATAATTACTATTTTTTATTGTCAAGTAGTTTAGTGACTAAAATTTACTTTTAAATGAATAAGTGGGGTGTTCAAAATTTAAACTCGACTCTTATATATAACAATGTATTGTCTCTGGCAACCGAGCTCCATGTATATTTAAAAATAAATAGAAATAAAATAAACGTTTGTTACTTGGCTTTGTAGGAAGTGAAAGAAAAGAAAGGAGGGGGGCGGTGTGTGGTGATAATCATGATAATGGGAGAAGGTATCTCTGGCCAACTATTATTCATTCTTTGGAACTGGTCTTTGGTTGGGACCCTTTCCCTATGCGTTGGCCATTTCTATTTCCTTCCTAGACCGCTTCTATTTTCTATTCCCCCACTTTCTTAGGAGTTGGATCATACAGCATTCAGAATTTCAGAGGAATAATATGATTCTTCTTTATATATATCCAAAGTATCTTAAATAATTTTCTAATATCTCCATGGTGGGATCTCTATAATGCGTTGAATTTTAACTCGAGGACAAGTAGTAACATCAAGGGGTGTGATTCTTTCAAGACCAGCCCTAAGCTGGAGGTTTGATGGGGATATGTTGATGATATGCTTGCTTGGTTGGGTGTGTTTACTATGCGTCAGAGTGCACAGGTTCAGTTGAATTTCCGTTAAGAATGATTGGTATTACTATTGAGGATGATGGAAAGAGGAGGAGACCAATGTGATATGTACAAAATCAAGAGGTTAAAAGAAATTCAATGTGTAAAGTGCACCTAATAGATGGTACATACTACTAGACACAGCCCATTCTTCTGTTGGTTAAAAACTAGCACTAAAAAAAAAATATCAATGATTTCCCTCTACATTCAAGTAAGCAAATTACTTATAATAATCTTAAAAAAGATCATGGAGGCAAGGAGACCAGAATATTCAATCATCCCTGCTACGTCACGGAACAAGTATGGCGAACCAAAAGAGTGTACAATAGAAGTTGCAAGACAATATTATACTTCTAAATATCAAATCCAAATTTACTCTTTAGATGCATTAAATGTTTGATGCTACAACAAAACCAAAATAATCACTAGACATGAACAGTGGTCAAAACTTAAAAGATGCAAAAAAATCCTGATCCTATCAAAAGCTTAAAAAGTCACAGCTTTTGCTAATTCAGTCTCTGCTTGCTCTTGGTTCTTTTCATCTTTGCCTTAAATCTTGACTTTACCAACAGAGTCTGAACTGTATTTTGAAAGTTCCCAATGGCCATGACAACCAACAGGAGGCCGCAAAATATTACCTGCTCGGAGAGTTAATATCATTATAAGGCTAATCTATGCAACAACCAATACCACCAGAATCAGAATCATTTTAATGTGTTCCTATTCAAATTTTGATATATAAAATGAAGTAAAAACGCAAGCAGGAATGAACTTGTACCTGCCATTCAGAAGCCACCCCAACAAATGCAGTTCTGAGCAACAATAGTCCGACATATGCCTCAAATCCCTGAACCAATATAGGATCACAAAGACAGATCATGAACGTCCAAGCTTTTCCAAGTTCAGGTGATTTCCAAAACATGAATAAATCGGATAATTCAATTTTCACAGATCAATAGCAAATAACATACAATGCCTGAACAATAAATTTCGAAGCATGTATGAAAAGTTCACACATTCTTTCAGAACCATATTAACACACGATATATGCTTCTCAACTACCGTTACTCACAACAAAAGATGCAAAACATTTGAAGTCATAGAAGACAACCAGACAGCTTATCAAAAAATAAAAAATGAAAGACTGTTTAACTCAATATAGGAACACGGATAAAGCACATCCAAATGGCTCATAATAGCACCAAAAAACTTGGACTTAATAACAATGTTGATCCATCGAGTTTGAGCTATGTACAACTTTGGTCAAGCTAGTTTTTTTCCAAATGATTTTAGTCCCGCACATAGCTCAAACTATTGGAACCAAATGTGAAATTATTCCAAAAACACAAGGATGGAGGGTTTTGGAGGGGAGGGCTCGCTTTTCTTTTCTAAAAATTAAGGACATTACAAAAAGTTTTTAAAAAAAAAGAATTTAAGCGTGAAGTATTATATGATCATTTATCATGTTCTTTCATTTTTTGCAAATATCAAAATATAGTCTTAACCCTCCAAAATCCAACTCCCAAACATACCATAAGTGACTAACATACATCATAAGTAGTCATATAGTATGGTTACCTGCAATATGAAAAGTATGGGACACAGCAACCACAGTTGGCCATCCACACCAGCTGTTTCTCCCCATACAACATCCATCCTCTTAGCCTATAATTCAAAGAAAATGAGAATCAAAACAATATATCTATTTCCAATCAATATGTTTGGAGAAAGTTAACCATAAAATTAATACCATAGGGAAAAAGAAAAGTTTAATCATGTTCACAAAAAAAGATTGCAACTTGCAAGAGTTACTAGTACACAAAGATAACAACAAACAGTTAGAAAAAGACTCGGGTGTTAAACAGACAAAGCAGGATGACAGAAAAAGTATGCGTGGGTAAAATATATTACTATGAAAGAAAAACAAAGCAAGTAAAATATACTATTTAGCAGTGGCACCTTTCCCAACGCAATACGAGTATAAAGCCTTTGCCGTTGATATCTATTTTGCAAAAGCATTGCAACTCCTTGCATCATAGCCCACTGTAGGAAAAGTTGTACACCTCTCTGCACACATTATTGAGACATATATGATAGATGCATAAGTTCATCAAAAAGAAAAAGGTAATGGTCAGTGAAAGAATACTAACCTGCTTTTTTGCGCAGTCTGGTTGTCCTTTTATTTCCCAAGTGAGACTCACAAGGGCCATTATCATGGCACAATAATGATGATATATCCACCTGTAACCGCACAGTCAATTTATTTGCCAAACAATTTTGTCCCATGTAAACAACGAACGAAAATCTCCGCTCTCCCCCTATCCCAGCATGCTTTACAAGAATGACAGTTTAAGCTGGCCAAATAAATAAACAAAATTTCCTCCCATTCTTTGTACTCAATCTAATATGGGATCACCGGGTGTCAATTATAATTCTCTTTTAAGATAATAGAGGGAAGATTTCCTCTTTAAGCAATTATGAAATAAAGAAAATAAGCTCAAAAGTGTGAACTAATTGCTATGCTAGATAGACAAAGGAATCCACTTAAAAACTCAATAAGTTCAGAAACAAGCCTCAAACACCAATCAAGAAAACAGTTCCGAAACACCATATTCTGCTCACCACCAAAACCTCAAAAACAGAAACAGTTTCAAACAAAGGCGTCAATAATTCGTTGCTTCAGCCATGCTAATGAAGTTTGGGAAGAAGGTTTCAAGGAAAGCAAAGAAAAGAAAGAGAATAAAGCTATAAATTTTCAGATACTTGATTGAGTGGCAGAAAAACTCAAACTTAACATCTACAGCTATGCTAATGAAACCATAATTGCTCTTGAGCACCCAACCCTCCCTCCATCATAAAGCTTAAACATTGCATGCCCGTCCGAACTAATTAAAAAATGTCTCTAATATCCTCCAAAGTATAAATCAAGATGTAGAATTTGAATGGTTGAATATAGAACAGATTAAGTTACACAATTTCAACACATGTAATTAAAGAATGACAAAGACTGAGAACAGAATCGAGGATCTATTAGACTATTACCCGTTAATGAACTGTGGTTCATTATTGTTTCACAAGGATCACTAAAATATAAACTATCAGAAAGCCTGGAATAAAAAGGGTTTGAAGAATGTACCATGGACGAATATCACTTCCATTTACTCTCAATATGTTCTCTCGCAATGCCAAACCAGTGTAAAGAAATAGCAGCCAGGCCTGACAAATGATGACGCTCAATGACAGATTGTAGACAAATATTTGATGTAAGCAAGTAAAAACTAACATGACATTAGGCAAGAGTGGTTTAAAAGAAAGTACCTGGTAAATCTGTACTGGAAAAGCTGGCAAACATCCATCCCAAACCCAAGATCTTAGAATGAGAAGTGCTGCTGGAAAAAGCAGGAATAGCAGAGCAGTTCTATCCTGAACAAAAGATGTGTTGTTTTCATAAAAGTTTCACAAACATTGTGTTGTGTTGTGGTGTGTGTGTGCGTGTGCGTGCGGATGGGCATCAGGAATAAGGTAGTCAATTGTGGGATTTTGCGGTGTTATTGGGACACAGTTAAGTCTTGTTTTTTGACATAGCAGTGACCATGCCTGTCACTGATGGTGAATTTGAGAATTCAGCCATGTGTGCCTTGATTCCTCTCATGCCTAGGCATCTAGTTGTTATTGAGTTTTTTAAATAGGTGTTAGATCTATGTAACCTTCCAGTTTGATTAATAATAATAATAATAAGTACATGCAACTGAATAATAAGTTGGCGTAATATGAATGCAAATAGTAGAAATTACCCTGTAACTGTTGTATTCCTCTTTGACCTTGAGCTGAACATCCTTGCGAGAGGCACGAACATTAATTGGACCCAAAAACATCCTCAGAAACTTACCTAAAAGCCGTGGGGACGAAAATGAATAATGATGAATTAAGAAAGAAAGAAAGAAAGAAAGAAAGAAAGAAAGAAACCTTGAGCATGTCCAGGAAGGAGGTAAGAAGCATCGCCATCAACGATGATGCATCTGGCTCTTTGCAAATCTTCATCTAACTGCGATGCGATGAGATGAGATGCGATAATAGTTAGTAATAATAGAGAAAACAGATGGATCCATTCAATTGAAATTCGTACCTTATCTGCTAAGGATGGTTGAATGAGTTTATTAGAAAGAAGAGAATCGAGAGAAGAACGAAGAGAAATGATTTTAGAATCGAGAACAAGAGCACGCTGACGAAGTGGTTGTTCATCGCTTAATGTTTTTGAGATGTGAACGGAAACTGAATCCTGAATCTCTTTAGCTTCTTCTAATACGCTTACTACTGATTCTTCTATTTTCTTCTCTTCTTCTCCTCCTCCTCTTTTTGATTCTTCCATTGAACCAACCTCTATTCTTCTTCTTCTCATCAACTATAACTATAACTATAACTAAACTAACTCTCTTTTTTTCGCCCACATAAATATAAATATTTATTTTTATTTAACAAGGGGAATGTCAATGGATCCCTTACTTTTCTTTTTTAAATTACTAAAATTATCAAATTATTTTTTTAAAATTCAATTAACAACATTTTTTTTTAATTGCGGTTTTAATTTCTGTAAATGAATTTGAGTTTTTAAAAAATATCTGGTACTTTAATTTAGTATTCAAATACTTTTTTTCTTTGACAGAAGTAATTCAAATACTAATTGCTCCAAAAAAGAAATTACTAGTCCTAATTAAATTTTGTTAACAGCAAAGGATTCATAAATTCGTTTGTATCGATTCTAGGAGTCAGAAAATAAGGTATTCAATGATTTATGATTCAGCTTGACAGTAATGGTTACCACTAGCAACCGTCCACCCTACATCTAGATGGACGTGACTCGTGTGTGTTTGGTTCAGCTTCTACACCCCTTAAAAGCACTTATGGTAGTTTCAAAAGTGAAAACTTGCAATTCCAACATGTTTGGTTCACCTTCTCAAAATTAATTCTCATCTCCAAAAGCAATTCTTGATGAAGCTATAATTCCTAACTTTTGAGTTAGTTAGAATCAATTCTCCAATAAATTTTTTTGAAGGATTATTACAACCTATTATTTTTCTTTATTGTCCTTTATCAATTCTCCTTCTTTTTGCTTTGTATTTAATTTGATGAACCAAATTTAATCAGAAAACTTAACGAACCAAATTAGCCCCCATAAAATATTTATGGTCATGAGTTACCAAGTTTTGGATTTTCCTTTACGATGTTTCCTTTCATATTTACTGTATTTTTTTTATCTTTCTTTTACGCTATATTTTATCATTTTTGACAACTAGCTCTAGTATTATTTAACTTAAATATATTTTTATCAAAAAATATAAAATATATGAACAAATATTATGTAAAATAAAATAATGATCGTATTTATTATTTTTTAAATTGATATAGAAAATTTATTTATTTAGAATAAATAATATATCTACATTTAGTATTGTATACATATACGGTCAACTATATGTCCATTTATTTGTATTTAGCTATGTCCATTTTAGTAATTATACATTCAAAAACAATTTTGATCAAAACTATCCAAACAACATTTAGTCTATTTAATCAATTCTGCATTATTGTAACCAAACATAAATCAATTGCCTCATAATCAATTTTATCCAAAGTTGAACCAAACACACAATAAATTTGTTACGAAATTTTCAACATTTTTCAAATGCTTCTAATGGAAAAAAGGCAGAAAAAATAAATCATTTATACTTTAGACTTGATAATATGCTCTGTTTTGTCAAATCACTATTAGTCAGAAATTTTACTTTACGAATTTTGCAAATTTAACTTAGTTGGTAAAAGCATTGTATAATATATACGGTGGCTGGAGTTCGAACGTTGGTCAGCACTTATTTTACTTATAACCATTATAAATGTGTGTTATGTTGCAACTATGACAAACGACACGCTCTTGATCATAAGTGTATATCACAATATTTTTTGATTACAAAGCTTAGGTGTTTATCACTTAAAATATTTATAACCATTGATTTTATCAAATTCATGATTTTCTCAATTTTTTTATAACCATGAGAAGTATACTTAAGTAAATAACAAGTCAATAAAGATCTGCCACTTAAATATATATTTTTTAGAGAAAAGAAAATGTACTTTAGTATTGTTCATATCAACAATACTAAAGTGCATTTCCCCTAAAAAAAAAAATTAAGTGTAGATCTTTATTGACTTATTATATATTGTTGATCATTATCACTTTCAACTTATCTAATGTCACATATTCACTTTTTGTCATATATTGTTCTATTTGTTAATATGATATGATAATGACGTACATGTACGAGAAATGATATTTGTACAACCATTTTGTGACAACTTTCTTTCTCATACTCACATTATACTTTTATTCTCTCTTCTTTTTTCTCTCACCAATAGAAAAAGAGAAAAAAGAAGTTGTCACATAAATTGTCTCAAATGATAGTTCAAAATCAAATACCACTACTACTCTACATGTACCTGTTACGCTTAAATCGACTTAATAAATTATTCCAAGTTTTCATGATCACATTCTAAATAAATATATGTCTGTAAACTAAATATTTTTTATTTATTGCTGAAGTACATGAATAGCTTTTGATTAAAAAAAAAGTGCATGAATAGTAAGATATGGGGAAAAAATTGACGCAAGATGTAAAAGAATTCTAGACAAAGACATACCGTATTAAAATATTGAACATTTTCTTTCCTCTTCTTCTGGAACAAAAACAAAAAAGAGGGTGAAAGAGTATTAGATGAAGTTATTTTAAAAGTAAAAGTTTAAAAAATAGTTGTAGAAATATCATTTCTCAATCAACATATAAATGTCCGGAATAAATGGCTCCCTAAAAAATGGAATAAACGGTCAATTGAATATTTTTAATTTTAAATTTGAAAAAGTCTTCTAATCAAGTCCCTTAATTCAAACCAATTCTGCAAAAAAATATGTGAAGAAATAGAAATACATGAAGGTTTTGTCCTCGTGCGAGGAAGTAGAACAGAAGTGAGTTTGAGATCTCTTTACATCTGTGATTCACGTGCAATCAATCCTTGGTTTCTGACGAAATGTCAGCTAAAATGTACCGTTATGTTCGTGTTCAATTCAATTGGATTCACTAAATATATATAGGACCAAAAATATCCTCTACGGAGTAGTACTTTCTTAGGGTGATTTTCACACCATCCAAATCCAATCGCTGTCCACGTTTACTACTACCAGTACTTGGTTTTCAAAAGTAACCTAGACGGTTATAGGTCTACGGTCTACCCTAAAAATGTTGTTTTAGGTACATGGCTACATACTAAAGAGGATTTATGTTTGACTTTTTTCGATCAATTGAGTTGATTTACTAAACGTCATTTTAATTTCAAATGAAAATTTTAAAAACTGATTTGTTTGATGGTTGAATGTTTTCGTTTAAAATTAAAAATAAAACAATAGTACGCACAACATAACTCAGAATTTTCAACTCCCGCTTTGACCCAAGGAAATTTGACTGGTCCAAGAAGCTCAGCCATGGGCCATGGCATTGAAATTTGATGAAAAATGCATATCAACCTTGTAGACTCCGCCCTAACAGAGATGATGACTGTAATTTTGCTACATTAAAAGAGAAATGGAAAAACATAACCATTCCACCAATCAGTATCACTATCACAAAAGCACGTTCATAAATTCCAATCAAGAACACCTGAAATTAAAAGGGAAAAATTCCCGGTGGTCTGAATATTTTAAACAGGCTTAAATTACATTCATTGCTAAGCTCACTTCCATATCAATAATAATTCACATTAAGATACAGCGACACGTCCTCAACTTGAGAAAAGTAACAATACAGCTTTAACATTCTCTTCCTCTCAGCACACAATTAACAAGAAATCAAAACCAACTGCAACCAAAGCAATAACACAAATTATCAAATACTTGATGCAGAAATTGGGATTTTTTCAGCAGATGAAGGTGTTTCCTTGAAGCTCAGCATCTTGTTTATTGCAGCAATATAGGCCTTGACACTGGAGACAACGACATCCATTCCTGCTCCAGTCCCACTAAAAACAAAAAATACATTGTGTCCATGGATTGTTAGTTATAAACAACAAGATGCATTGCAGTATTCCCCACTTCAAAATTCACCATACCTAAAAGTTCGCTGAACACTTTCTCCAGTTAAAGCATGGGTAGATGTTTGATCCGTGTCCCCACGAATAACAACTCGAGTAGTGGCAATTGCATCAATGCCTTCAGTGACTGCAATCATGGAGTACTCAAGAAGAGTTGCTGGTTCCTGCACATAAATTAAGAGTAAAAGACCCCTCCACCGTATTAATAGTGCCAAAAATTCCAGCATAATTCGATTAAATGTGCAAATCAAAGCGATCGTGAAACACATGAGATTTACAGACTGGGGTAGGGAAGAAGGAAAAGAGAGAAAGAAAATTAATAGTAATAAATTGAAAATATTACTAATAATTTACAATCTAATTAGGTATGGAAAAAATCAGGAAAAAAAAGCCAAAATTAGAAAACAACTTCTAAGATTTTTTCTTCAAATGCATGACTACATATAATATTAAAATATCCTGAATAGTGAATACTCAGTCAAAGAAACTTTAAAGTTTCAAGTAAGACAAACTGTAGCACCCAGACAAGTTCAAAGTTCGGGCAATGACTTAAAAATCCCAGTTCCAAGTTAAGCCAAAGAAAAGCTAGACTGAAAACGTTTTTTGATCTAAAGTTTAAAAACAACCTGTAAACGATGTTCTTTATTTTTAGGTACAAACCACAATCCCCAGATGAGGTAAAAGACCATAACTATCTTCAACGTTAAAATGTGAGTCTTCAGATACAATTCGTTTGCAATTAGATGCCTCATATTTAATCAGAGGAAATGGGCAAAAAAAAGATACTTGTACAAACTGATATTTCAAAACTAAAATGAAGTAATAAGTTAACAGCAACCAGGAATATATAACGCTCCAAACCTTCACAATCAGATCAACAGCTTTGTATGCGGAATCCACAGGACCTGTACCGACAGAACAAGCAATGTGCGTGCTACCATCATCACCAACAAGTTTGACAGTTGCTGTTGAAAGACCAAGAGTTCCACAAGTCACCTGAACTGGATAGATATTGATTAGTGATATATAAATATAATATAACCTGGTCTCTTGTTACAAAATATAGGAAAAAATCGCCTTAATAACAACACTGCACAATTTTGAGTGTTTATCCTATCACAATGTCTAGATCTCGTCTCCCTCCCACCCCACCCCACCCCGCTTATTTATAGGTAAAATGACTTAATTCTTCTGTCTATCTCAACCAAACTAAATCAACTAACAAACAAACCCTCCACCAAACAGTCTTGACAGACAACCAACAACTAGCTTATGTTTGTTCTAATATTGTCACAGCCATCATATCAAATTTCAAAGGCTCTTGAGTGCCCTAAGGGCACTTGTTAAGGATTCAAAAATGGAAACAATTGATAACTTTTATGGAGAAAAAGTTGTTTTTTGATATTTCAATGTGTTGAATACACAAATCCCAAGAAAAATTTATACTTTAGACTTCTTATCAGGGCACCTGCCAGCGTTTCCCAATTTCAAAAAAGGGCAACAGGTCATGGCAAGGTCCAGGGAAGAGGCAGACCCAATGTGGTTCCTAATTTAATTTTTAAACAGTTTTACTTTGCAAGAGCCTGACTCCATGACTTAAAGTCTTAAACCCGTGACCATCTAATCACATAGCAGTAACTCCCACCACTGTGGCATAGCTTCCCTTCAATGTATCGAATTTAATAAAACATTTCAACTTACCTGCAAATCATCAAGCTTCCAGATAGGCTCTGCCTGAAAAACTTCATCTGATACCAATGCTCTGAGATCAGCATCAGTAATCCTCTGATATACAATACAAAACACAAGCAAGTTATCAGAACATATCCAACAGATATGAAACACAGTATTTCATCCTCAATCCTTGATTTCTACACAGAAAAAGAGGGACTAGTCACTGCTGGTTTCGTTTACTACTGGTCATGTTAATTTCTTAACATAAAATACCAATTATCAAAAGACAATTTGACCCAATTCGTTAACTGAGTTGATTTCTATACAGAAAAAGAGGGACTAGTCACTACTGGTTTCGTTTATTACTGGTCACGTTAATTGCATAACATAAAATACCACTTATCAAAAGACAATTTGACTCAATTCGTTAACCGAGTTAATGAAATGGAAAGAAAGGATAAAACCACCACTTCTCATATACCTTCTTTTGCTCAGCCACGGCTTTGAAACGCCAAAACAAACTCTCAACTTGGTCGTCTTTAAGTTCATATCCAAGCTGAAACAAGAGAGTAACTCATAAAACAGAAGAAACCATTCAAATGACCTTTAGCTACAACAAAAATGTATGGATACCTCTTCAAGTCGCTTTCTCATAGCATGGCGCCCACTGCATCATTAGGAGCAAAGTATTTGTTAGGAGGACAAAATAAAAGAGCAGTCAAATCAATTGTACTGGGCATCAGAGAAAAGCTAAACTACCATCCAATCTAAAAAGACAATGTTCAGCGTTGGTTATGTAGTTACAGAAGCAACCCCGTAGATTAGAGATGGTAAAATTGGTTTAGTCAAATTAAATTTAATCATTTCAACTCAATTCACCGTGTCATGATAATTGCAAACATTAAGGAAACAAATAAATATAATACTCCCTTCGGGGTGTGTGTGTGTGTGTGTGTGTGCGTGTGTGTGTGAGGAGGATCTGCATATAGGAGACAATAAAATCTAAAAAACTACAAAAGAAAAACATGTATCCAGGACTTAGCAGCATGTGCAAATGCAGGATCCGCGTAGATGTAAGTGTTCTTGAAATAAGTAAATAACATACCTAAGCTTCCCCAATACAATACCAGCTTCGTTGGATCTTTCAAGTCCAATGTCCTCAGGAGATATGATTTCGTATGTACCTTTGTGTTTGAGCATTCCATCCTACAACACAATGGTGAAGATATTAGTTAAATCTGGTTTGAATAACCACACTAACACTGCATTTGTTGAAGGGGAAAATTATAAAGTAAAAATAAGAAGAAAAAAAATCTGAAGAGTAAAAATAGGAAATTAACGAGAGAGAAATAAAGCAGAAGAACAATATCTCTTTGTATAGTAGAACATAGAAATTGGAGAGAGAGAGAGAGAGAGAGAGAGAACATAATCATCAGGGGCTCATGTCTTTTTGAGTCTTGGCACTCATGGGAATAAAGTTGCCAGAAATCCCTTTGTTTATTATGTTTAAACCCCTTCAAAAAGACATAGCCACCACACTGATATTAATAAAGCTAAACGTTTTTGTCATAGAATTTGGCACATTGTACGAAAAAAATTATGTTTTCTGTTAGTGTATGTTCAATGTAAGATGTATGTTCAGTCAGTTTATCTCCAATTATTACCAGCATACCATTTTTCATATTTCCGTGTGTGAACGGGACATATCTAGTAATAAAGAGGTTTTTTGTGTGAGTAAGAGATCGTTTTAACCATTTGATTTGATCAAAATAAAGGGATGAGATTATAATCTCTTAATAACATAATTGGTATTTTCATTTTGGTGCGGATAAAAAGGCAAGAGGATCTAAACCCGTTGAAGTAGAATACGTGAATGGCGGGCTTATGGCTTTTGGTTGCTGGCAGGGGGATCAAACAGTGGATGTTGAGGGGCAATGTGCACATCAGAAATAAAAATGGGCTTAGGGATTTAGACATATTTTAATAGTTTGACTAATAGAGAAGCGGCAAAAAACAGTCACATGACATAGTTTTTTTTTTTTTTTGACGGAAGTCACATGACATAGTTAATGGCAGATGACATAGTTAATGGCAGAATTTAATCTCAGTCCTTAATTTTTAATCCAATGGATAAAAAGATCTCCCACTCTCACATAATAAAACATTTTAATTAAGGGTTGTTTTTGTCTTGCAAACAGTGTTATCAGTTGCAGATCGCGGGAAATAGTTGTTTGTTCAAATTACACTGCACAGCAGTACTAAAGCTTATACACAGTTACGCTGCTTAACAGTACTAAAGCGGTTATTCACGGTATTTTGTACTAAATAGTGTATCACGGAACAATAATGATTTGCTCAAATTCCGCTATGCAATAGCACTATAGTGTCGCTATAGCCAAGATTTAACAACACTGCTTGCAAAAACCAATATCATTTCTCTCGTCTTTGTTTCCCTTTTCTCATACCAAATAACAGAAAATCCACACCTCTTTCTGTCTTCCACCTTTGTTCTCTCCAACCAAATAAAATGCAAGTAATTATTCTTATATCATAGCATGAAGAGTTGGGTTTAATTCTCCTGGAAGTATAATGCACTAACCTTTAAAACAGACAAGAAATTTGCTACCCCGAGGGAAAAATATATATAGACGAGGTTTTGTTGTATTTTACGATCAGGAAATCAAATCAATTTCCACGTGTGAAAGGAATTAAAAAACACTAATGTAGCTCCAGGTTAAATCTCACAAGGTCCCTTTGAATGAAACTTAAAACGTCTTTTATTCTTTCATCAAATGTATCTTTCTATGTTGCAAAAAGAAATTTTATTTCATCCAATGGAATATTAAAACCATGGAATACTTGATTTGACTTTGGACCAGGATTGAAAAGTCACATGCAAAGAAAAATTATTTTTTTTAAGATTTGTTTTAAAACTTAAACAATCATACACTATCTATGTACCCAAGAGAGCGCTGTGTAAAGATTCATGTGCAGCTGGAATTTAAGGGTAAATAACAAAAGGGGAAGTGGGTGGGGGTAGCCTAGTGCTTGAGGCTCCAACCATTGTTGGATTTGGAGAGCGTTAGGAATCCTCAACATTACACACGTAATCAGATATGATGTTTTCATTAATAGATTCAGTGATCACTAGCTCACAAAGGTGCAACCTTATGCCAATATGCAAAGTAGCTGCTTTTAAGACACGTAACCTTATCAGTTACACGGATATATGTGTTGAAGGAAAAGCTGTAGATAGCTGCTAGAGAAAACTCGTTTCAAGTGTAATATGGTTTTTGTGTGCAAATTATAAACTTCAATATTATACAATTCTAAGTTGCAAGGTTTGTCCTATAATTTACAGTATAATCAGATGACAGATATATGTAGTTATCGTAATATCCAACCTGATGTATGCCACTTTCATGAGCAAATGCATTAGCTCCGACAAGAGCCTTGTGTGGCTGTAACTGCAAACCAGAGTACTCTTCAACCTATAGAAAAAGAAAACAATAAGCAAACAATGAACAAACGTCTTTAGAGGGGGAAAAGAAACAACAGGAAGATAACTGCAGATACAAAACCATCCTGCTTGTCAAATAAATGTGCCTTGTATTAATTCCAGTGAAGAGATTGTTAAAGACGTGTCCTCCGCATTTCAGGGCCATGACAACCTTGAAAGAAAGAAAACAAAAATGAGTTTCCAAACACTGGCAAATTACATCAAGAAAACAACATATGATTAGCCCTGACCTCTTCCAAGGAGGCATTTCCAGCCCTTTCACCGATCCCATTAATTGTGACTTCCAGCTGCCTAGCACCGGCACGTGCACCCTGAAAACAGCCAAGAGGAAGAGCATACAAAATTCAGAATCCAGCTAGAAATGAAACGTATAGAGTAATAAAGACAGGAAAACCCACCTCAATGGTGTTAGCGGTAGAAAGTCCAAGATCATTCTGACAGTGAGTGGAAATAATAACATTCTCAACTCCAGGTGTATTAGCTTTAATATCGGCAATGAGTTTCCCAAATTCACTGGGCATGGTTATGCCAACGGTGTCAGGTATGTTGAGTGTAGTCGCACCTGCCTTGATAACTTCTCCAAGAATTTGATAAAGAAATTCCCTATCCGACCTGGAATCATATCATATCATATCATAAGAATAGTAACAATATTACAATAACAGGGAGTGTTGAAATGAAATACCTTCCAGCATCTTCAGGGCTGAATTCGACGTCTTGACAGCCTAAACTGCGTGCAAATGCAACCATGGTGCGTGCCTTATGAATGACCTGTTGTTTGGACATTCTGAGTTTAAACTCCATGTGAATGGCACTGGTAGCAATGAAAGTGTGAATCCTAGGTCTCTTAGCATGTTTAACAGCCTCCCAAGCAGTTCGAATGTCCTTCTCATTGCATCTGGAGAGTCCACAGATAACGGGAACATACCCATTGCCATCGACAGCGTTCCCAACCTCATTGGCAATCATTTTAACGGCTTCGAAGTCGTCTTTAGATGCGGCGGGGAATCCGGCTTCGATGATGTCTACACCGAGTTTAGAAAGCTGGCGAGCAATGTCGAGTTTCTCCTTAGAAGTCATGGAGGCGCCGGGGGACTGTTCACCGTCGCGGAGGGTAGTGTCGAAGATGCGGACATAGGAGGGATCAGGGATGTGATTGGGAATGTAAGGAGGACGGTGGCGAGGGGATTGAGATTGAGATTGAGATTGGGAATGGGAATGGGAGGAGCATGAAATGGAGAAATTGGGAAAGGAGGAGTGAGTTGGTTGTTTGGAGGAATGGAGACGGAGGAGGAGAAGTTGGTTGTTGGAAGAAGGAAAGGTGGTCGGAGAGAAGAAAGGCGTTCGAATTGCGGTGGCCATGGAAATGGAATACAAAACCCTACCTTACCTTACCTTAGAAGAAGAAGAAGAAGTGTGTTAGTGTTTAGATTGATTCAATTGAATATTCTGACACGATAACTAATGTGGCGGCTGGGATATGCTTCAATCTTGATTCATAGTAAAAATTCAATATCTTTATTTTTTGTCTCTTTTAAATTAAAGTAAACTTATATATAGAATTTCATATTTTTCAAAGAAAAAAAAAATGCAGAAAAGTTTATAATACAGCAGAAACTCTTTAAATTAATACTCGGTAAATTAATAAACTCTCTAAAATAATAAATTTGTCCGGTCCCGACTTAGGCCAATGTAAAAAATTGAAAAACTCGATAAAATAATAAGATAATAATTTTTCGGGAGATCCCTTTATAATTTTCAGTCCCAAGAAAATCATAAATTAATAATTCATAGAAACTGAAAAAAATATATTACACTCTATTGAAATATGATTCAATAGTTGTCTGTTTTCCTTTAAAGTTCAAGTCTTTTGGAGCTCATCTCTAAC
>Ga0228710_1007093_pt1 | contig 16728 bp, 7 predicted proteins | sample MedpolnodulmetaG_FD_177995 | JGI IMG/M metagenome (GOLD analysis project Ga0228710, IMG submission 177995) | Root nodule microbial communities from Medicago polymorpha collected in Santa Monica, California, United States - pink nodules | ecosystem: Host-associated > Plants > Roots > Nodule... | reverse complement strand
TATTTCATCTCTCTTATATGATTAGGAAAATTTTCTAAATTATCAAAATACATTTATATACCTCTTAAATTTCAGGTGATTTGCATCGGACCAATTGCATGAATTTCAATTGAGCAGTAAATTGGATGGACACCGAGAAACATTTTATGGTTCTCTGAACGAATAACCCAACACCGACTCCTCTTAACTCATACTCCCTCCATTTTTTTTTATCTCTTGATGTTTTAGCTTTTGGCACAAATCTTAAAGAGTAACTAAAGTACTCAAATATTTGTATGTTTTAGACTGAATTTATATACCTCTTTAGTAATTGGTGTTATGTCCTCAAAATCACATTGTCCTCATTTATGATTAAATTCACATGTGATAAGACAAAGGTCATAACACTTTTAATAGTTTTATGACGGTTTTTCAACAATGGTAAATTTGGGAAAACAATATTATTTTTTGGTTACAAAAACGATGTTAAATATACTAAAACATCAAATATTTATCCAGAAATCCTAGCTCAACTGATAAAATGACGAAATTGTTAGGCCAGATGTCATGATCGGAGTTCGAACTCCGATACCTCCACTTATGTTTGTGAGTTTATAATATAGCTTTGTCATTTCGTCTATAAAAAAAAATCAAATATTTTAAAATAGAAAAATGCTAACTTAGTAGAAATAATTTATTGAAATGTGTGCATTTCATATAATCTTTAATTTTTTAATGAATTGAATGTACAAAATTTTAGAAAATATTTTTTCTTTTAGATTTTTTAACATGTGTTCTAAGAGCACAGGTTAACCCCACCCTTTAAAATATAGTGTGCTGCTTCAGAGTCGTGTGAAGCGGTCGGTAGGCATTGAGTAATTATTTAAACTGCGCTCAATCATTTTTTATTCCTCTGTACTAGCAGGGGAATGAATCAACAAAGCCAGTGCATTTATATCAGGGAGTGACAGAATTAATGATGCTGCAGTTAGGTTAATCTTTTTTTTTTTGAGAGAGAAGGTAGCTTAATCTTTATGTACCCATCATTTCCACTGCCGAATATTTATTGATGGTTAAATTATGTGGCAGCCTCTCTAGTTGAGAATTGAGACATCAACTATATAATACTATTTGCCATGTATTACGAAGTTTTCACAATTAAAGAAGTCGCGACATTTTCTTTATTGAAAAAATAAAAAGGAAAGTTTGAAAATTTCATCCAAACTAAGAAAAACGTGAAAGTGGATGAGATTGAAACTGCACTTTGAAACGCCATACCGTTTGAATCAAACAATCCAGGGATTTCAAATTAAATATCATGTAATCAAAAACAGTAGTATGGCTTTATGCAAACATACACCACCAAGCCGAAGGCAGAGACGATTCTAGCAATATATATGGAGTTATCAATCATCAGTTTAAAAACTCCAAAAAGAAGGAATATGTAGTGATGCACATTTGTTTCTTTTTAAAACTGAGAAATAGAATCCCCTTTGCAAAGTACAGTCAACAAACTATACATACAATATTGTCTGTATATGCTTAAGCTATTCACAATCCAATGACAATGCAAACCAAGGCAACCTAAATATGATACCCCAAAAAACCGAAATATGATTCCCAAAAAACAAGATTTTCACAGGCTTTTAAGACAAAGAGCTAGATGTGGCTAAACCTCATTTATTCAAGAGATAGTGATCGGAAAGAATATATTATATTTATCCTACAGGATATTTGAAAGTACACTATTGCTGCTTATAGTAGCCACCTTGGTGAGGTGGAGGATATGGAGATGGAATGGTATAAGGAGGCCGAGGACCAGGTTGTTGCTGTTGTGGGTGTGTGGGTGCATTATTGTAGTATGGACCACGCCATCCAGGATAGGTGGGTTGACCATAATCATGGTTTGCTGGTGGCTGCTGCTGATGGACCTGAGGGGGTGGGTACGGGGCAGTTGATGTTGGCGGGATTTGGTATGGAGGCGGAGGCTGATGATGTGAATGGCCATATGATGGAGGGGGATGAGCATATGAAGAAACTGGTGGTTGCTCAGATGGCTGATAATAAGGATTCTGGGGACGAGGATCTGTTTGTGTATTGGATCTTTGATTTTGGTTTCCCACTGAAGGGTAGTTGTTGTTATAGCCACCTGTGTTTTTATCCTGGAAACTCAGACCAGCTACTTGTCTCTGAACATCTTCAATCATTTCCCTGCACTGGATGTTCCTTGTCATTACAAAGTCATTGCTCTGCTGCTTTACATTTGTGATTGCGTCCTAATTGAACAAAGAAATTGCATATTAATACTATTGCATCATAAATATGTGATCCAAACAGTACTATCCAAACATTCAAATAATACGAGGAACAATTTAAATTAACAATGATAGCAGCATGCTTAGCTTTGTGGAAAAAATATAAATAATAAAATGGGAAGTTCTCAAGGTCTTGCCTGCAGGGTAACATAGAATTTTAACCCTTCATTGATGTTGTCCTTTATTTCTCGAAACTTTGCTATGGCAGCTTCAATCTGCTTGTAGGATTTTTCACGTGAAGCTGGAAAGATTACAAGGAATTCATCAAAACAAGAAGGGTGGACTAAAAAAATGGAGCATTTTGTATGAAGTTAACAAGTTATTTATTAATTACCACTACTGAAAATTAAAAATATGTGTGTGTGTGTATGTGTATTATGTACATTATACATATTCTCCAAAAACAGATTTAACCTTTTTAACCAGATGAAGTATAAAAATCCGATTCAATCTTATAGAGAAGAACAACGGATACCTACCTTTGTAATCTTCAAGATTGAAGATAACAGAAAAATCATCATTTTGAGCCTGTGAACAATGGCAAACAATTATCAGAATAACATCATTTAACTTTCCTGATTTCCTCTAACATCTATCACATTCAATTAAAAAGTCTATAACCATCAATACAACTACAAAGGGATGTCTGCCATGCCCTTGCTTACAACAACAATACCATTTTTGCCTTTCCAGACATTAGTTCATCTCTCTGAGTGGTAATCAAGATTAAGAAGCATGAAATATAAAAATAGCAAGTCTGCAATTTTCTGCTAGAGTATTTATTTAGGCATTGGTCAGGGGTAATCAAGTGAGAGGTCTTATTATAAATCAAGTATTTCCAAGAGTATAATCCCATGTGAATAACCAATGTATGGAAAAAGGTAATCCCCCAAAAAATGAAAACTAAATTTCCTAGATAGTTGCGACATATTTCTTTCTTGTATGCATGAGACTATTTACAAGGGTGTCCAGATATAAACATACTTGGATTTGCAGCAAGAGTTGTTCTTGTGCCTCAATATTCTGAGCTATGTCTTCAGAAATATGGTCATATTTTGCTATCTCCTTTTTAAAAAGATCCTCATAAGAACCGGTGGATGTCATCAACTTGGGCAATATATCATCCTGAAGATATTTATAAAATCATAAGCATATATGATTTTTGTGTCTAATAGTTTCATTATAACAAGCTACATAGGAGGAAACAAATTCCCATCAATTCTTTGCACCTACAGCAGCATTACAATAGAAACCTCTAAATGGATAAAATATAATACAACCACTAATTTATCTTGCAAAATAAGGTAATAAAAATACAAGGAATGAATTACTTAATATAAGGAAGGAAAAAAATCATGAATTATGAATCCTTTACGCAAGAATAAAGAGTGAAAACAGGGCCTCCACACTTGGGAGCTGTGATGCATAGATAAGACAACTGATGGTGCAGTTGATTATCAGCACATATGTATATCAGATACTCTAATGAAGCATAGTAGGGAAGGTACTGGAGTGAGTGCAAAAAGACAGAGGAACACGAGGATGCGGGTGAGTGCAAAAAACAGAGGAAAACGAGGATGCAGGGAAGAATGGTAAAGAAGATAGGAGAATTCAAAGGACTTAAGTTGGAGTGGCCACCAGAGAATAAATTTTATATTCATACTATGAAAATTTGGGAGAGGGTGATTAAGAGGCTCTTATTAGAAAATTAATTTGGTAGGTCCAATGTAGTCAGGAACGAGTTTCTACGCAGGTTTGTTTGGCTGGTGAAGGAACGTAAAGTCAGGGAACGTAACACGGTTCGTAAGAACCCACTCAAGGGAAAAGTTGTAACTTCACATATACACACACTAAAACATAAAAATTATAATACAAAAACAAAATAACTTATAAATTACAACATTAAACTAAGTTAATTAATAGTATTTTATCATTTTTTGACACCATTATCTACTAGTAGTACTACATTTTTTCTAAATAAAAGGTAAGGTATTTTGTTGAATAAAAGACAAGGTATTATTATTTATAATTTATAAAATCTTGTCATGTGCATTAAGAGTAAGGTCACATGTTTTGTTAAAACTTAAAAGAGCTAGATATTATTATTATTTTATTTTGTTGAGAGAATAAAAGTACCAGTACTATTTTCCTTTTTGAAAGACAGGTGTATGATTAAAAGAGAGCCTTAAAAGAGTAAAGTGTTTTATAAAAGGAAAATATTTAGTATTGGGCCTTAGGGCCCAGGCAAGAGATAAGTTTCTACAACTTTAACCTAGCTTGATCTGTCTTCTTCTTCCAGCCGCACAACACAGAAACATGAGGGTTTTAGATCTGACATTAACAGCAACCAAAATCCTTGATATCATCTTCATTCCTCATCCTTTCTCTCTTTCTCTTTCTACTTCTCTGTTTATATCACGTTTTATATGCGTTTTTGGCAAAAAAAAACTCGATCTGCCCACAAAAACAACCAAAAACGATCCGGAGCAAGATCGGAGCACGATCGAGTGGCCGTGGCACGTAGGATCGGACGATCCTACGACCCAGCACTCGTTTTTGGCTACCTTGGGTAGGTCAACAATGGAAGCTATATAATTGTATGAATACTGATGGAGTGATATTGGTGAAATCAAAAAGACCTACAGAGTTTTTTTTTTTGGATTTGGAGAATGCATGTGATTAAAGTACTTAAAGAAGTTTGGCAGAAGGCTTTAGATAAGAAAGGAGTCTGAATAGCTTACATTTGAGCAATCAAGATGTGTTAAAACTAGTACAAGAACACAGGGCTGGAATATAAAAGGTTTGCCTGTGATCATACGGTATAGTATAGGTGTCCAACAAGGGTCGACTTTGAGCCCTTATCTTTTTATTCTAGTTTTAGGCATGCTAAACGTGTCCAAGGGAGAGTGCCAATGTGCATGCTTTTCTGGGAGATAATGTCCTCGTCAGAGAGTTAAAAAATATAAATAGACAGTTGGAGATATGGAGACAAGTTTGGGAACACATTAGCTAAGTAGAAAATAGAAATATATGAAATGCAAGTATAACAAGAGATATACTTCCTAGCTTGAAAGTAAAAAATGGACAATATACAAATATCATAAATCTCACATTTAAAGTGTGTTGAGCTTATCATACAAAATGTTAAGATAGAGGAATAAGTCAATCACTAAATCCAAGTATAGTAGTTGAAATGGAGAAATACATCAGGTGTCATTAAATAATGTATCCTTGACTTAAAGGAAAATTTGTATGTACAGCCACCAAACCTACAATGTTCTATGGGATGTTGTGGCCATTAAAGAGCTGAGGAAGTAAGCTCGATGCAGAAGAGAAGAGATTGTTAAAAAGGGGTGGTTGATTACACAAGTCAAAATAGGATTAGACATGCAATCATTAGAGGGAAAAATGGGATTGCTCATATTGTAAAAAAATAGTAGAGTCTCATCTTAGTGTTGGTATCACATGTTAAAAATGGCCCTTGAAAACATCAATAAAGAAAGCTAACCAGATGATATCACTATAGTCTATAGATCAAATTAGAGGCAGGGGGCTTTGTGATATTACTTTTGATATCATTGGATATCGCTAGAAAACCATCATTTTGAACATAAATAATGCACATTGCAGGAAAAGATGGCCTTTTATAACTAGACAGAAAAGTCTCACTTCTGTTCCGCAAGCTGAATAACATAATTACATGAATCGTGCTTATCAGTCTTACCTTTCTTTTCATCTCTCTAAGCATGTCTTCGAGACCAGCCCTTTGAGCTCCTAGAGTTTCTAGTTGCCTCTGTATCAATGAACATAAAATTGAGTATGAACCATTAAAAGACAAGCTACAGATATTTCAGATGTAATTAAAAATGCATTCTCATGTTCTCAGCTCTAATCAACACAACATTCAATTTCACATCTCAAATTTATTCCAGGATTTCTTCGCTCTTCTAGTTGAGAGAATAGTATAGAAGAAAAGAAAACCATTCAACGCTCAATTGATCAGTAGATTTTATAATCCGTTATATACATAGCAAGGATGTTATAGTTTTGAAAAGTATGATATAAAAAGGATCACTGAACCAGTCAGCCAATATAATGTAAGATCTATGATCTTAGAATGCATACATGAGTTTAAATGAAATTTACGAAGAGCGTAAATGCAATGATCCAGCTGTAATTTTAGCATTGCAAGCTCAAATATTTAACTATTTACAGTATTAAGTTTGCCCAGATTACATTTTTGCTTAAATATCCTGAAAATAGCTACAAATATTCCTCAACGCAAAACCAATTAAAACCAGGCATAACACATTCAAAATATTGTATTTCAAGATATACCAAAATAGACAATTTCACATCTCAAATTAATTCCAGGATTTCTTTGTTCTTCTAGTTGAGAGAATAGTAGAGAAGAAAAGAAAACCATTCAACGCTCAATTGATAAGTAGATTTTATAATCCATTATATACATAGCAAGGATGTTATAGTTTCGAAAAGTATGATATAAAAAGGATCACTGAACCAGTCAGCCAATATAATGTAAGATCTATGATCTTACCATGCATACATGAGTTTAAATGAAATTTACGAAGAGCGTGAATGCCATGATCCAGCCGTAATTTTAGCATTGCAAGCTCAAATATTTAACTATTTACAGTATTAAGTTTGCCCAGATTACATTTTTGCTTAAATATCCTGAAAATAGCTACAAATATTCCTCAACGCAAAACCAATTAAAACCAGGCATAACACGTTCAAAATATTGTATTTCAAGATATACCAAAATATAATTATCCTTCACCAGATCTTAGAAGTGGATAAATTAATACTCGAAATAATAAACGACAGGTATATCTACACTATGGAGTAAAGAATTAGTCATAGATTTTACTCCTTGAAAATCCAAACCTAACAATAACAAGACCAGAAACGACATACCAAGCTTTGTTTGAGAGACCCTACAATAGCATCTTCATTTTGATCAAAAGACATAATTGGCCTTGCCAAACTTGGAAGTGCAGATTCAATCTGATAAAAGACAAATGAGATTGAATGACTTAAAAAATGTATTTTGACCATACCAAGAACCAAACATCTTATAACAAATTTAAAGGAAAACACTTTACCGGACGGGCATCAAGGATGGCCATCAGTGCTGCATGTTCTCTAACTGAACGCTCAATCCTAGCATCACTCTCAGCAGCTTGCTTCAAGTTACCTGCAAACCTATTCAGTCTATCCAACAAATTCTTTGTCAAAGTGCTTGACTGAGGCCTAGTCCATTTAGTGCCGAATTGACTTCTAAATTGAGCATCTTCTCTTGATTCCTTCTGCAACAACTCCTCGGTCTGGACCAGCAGTTCTTGATTAACCCTCCTTAGGTCCTTAAGCTGCTGCAACTCTGATTCCAAACCAGCAGGCCCCCCACTGATCTGGACAGCCTCCACATCTTCTTTGAGATTTGTGGGTAGAGTAAAATTTCCTTCCAGAGCAAGAATAGAATCCGGCAATTCCATTTCCCTAAGCCTAACTCGGGTTAGCTCACTAGCTTGCTGCAACTTCTCAGCTTGTGTTCTTATAATGCCATCAACCATTTCAGTGTACCTGGAGAGAGCCTTGGCACTATTGTCAGGAACAAGACTTGCGAACATCTTCTCTTTACTGGCATCCAGCACCTCACTCATGACCATCGGCTTCACCATAGCAAAGGCCGGAAGAGGTGACAATGAACTAGCAGGAGGAACTCTCATCAAGTAAACTCTATCATTCTCCTTGACAGCCCTTTCAAGGTTTCTGTTAATATTAACCTCTAACTTGTTAATCGCATCAAGAAGCTGCGCTGCAGCGCCCCTGGAGTTTTTCTTCGCCTCAGTAAGCACACTAACAGCACTCTTCAACCGCGCAATCTCCTCAGCTATTTCCTCTTTCTCATGCAGCTCTAGTCCATATCTATAACAAGCTTCAGCATAGAAAATAGCTGTCTTCAATTGCACATGAACTATCCACGACTTATCGAAATGCTGACTTAAAGGTGCAACATTCAGTGCAGCCAATGCTTCCTCGTAATACAGCCCAACCTACATCAATTCAAAACTCAAACACAAGTTAGTTCGCAGCCACAAAACCAAAACCCATATCAAAACTAGGTCATGTTTGGATAAACAACTTAATTAAGCATTTACAGCATAAACGCTTATCATATAAGTTCTTATGAATAAGTTATTTCTACAACAAAAAAAATATATATAAAGTCAAATTATTTTCATCTCAGTCTCGACCCCATATAAGTTGTTTTCATAAGCTATCCGAGAGCTTATGGAAACAAGCTGAAAACAACTCATAGACATGTTATCCCTGCAGCACCAACACCTCTGATCAAAGGTGTGTCTGGTACACCGACACATGTGATTATGTTCAAATAATCCATTTTTTTTCAAATTACTACCAGTGTCAACATGTCAATGTCGAGTCCGGCATCCGTGCCGGTGCTTATTAGCATATTATAAGTTGTTTCCATAAGTTCTCCGAAACAATTTCACACATGCTTACATTAGCAGATAAACTCAAATTATTCAATTTCAATCCAAACAAGTCCTTAAATAAACATATCAATAGCATGATTCATAATCCATAATTAAAATCAACGAAAACATAATCCAATTAGAGAATTGAATTCCCAGACCTGCCTAGAGATCTTAGCACAAACACCAGGAGTACTTCCTTTTGCAATGGTGTTTTCAAACACACACTCCTGAGCCTGAGCAAGCATAAGCTTCTCTAACATTCCAGCACACTCAACGGACAAATCAAGAGTGGTGGAATTTCCAACGGAGATTTTCATAGAAGCATTCTCTCTAAGAAAACCGAACGAGCCGGCCGCAGCCATAAACGCATGAGAAGCCTGCCGCCGGCCGTCAACGGTATTCCGATCAAATGTTAAACCAATCTGACTATAAACAGCGGCCAAATTGAACAACACAGCACCTTTCTCAAGATGAATATTTTGCTGAGAAGCTTTTTGTTTCGGTTTGAACGCATCGAACCAAACGAAGGTGAGTGCGTTAACGTGATCAGGTTCAGATGAAATCGGAAATCGAGTTTCGGTTTGACATAGAGCTTTGAAATAAGTTATGAAAAGGTCACGTCGTGCGGGAAGAGATGGATCGGAGTGACGTTCGAGGTCGGAACGGAGTTGTTTTAGGGTTTGAAGATCGTCTTCGAGGTTTTGTGCTTCGCGTTCGGAGTAATGAAAGGCGATGTAGTTGCGGAGGGGACGGTAGAGATCTACGGTGTTTGTTTTCTTCTCGAAGATTGCGAGCATGATGTTGGTGTTGCCTACGGCGGAGGATGACTGCGACGCGGCCATGATTCGATGGTGAATGCTAACGTGCGCGTAGCTTTTGTTTGTTTTGAAGGGATTGTGTGTCGACGTGGCAATGGAAAAATGATGCTCCTTTCTTACAAAGAAACCTTCTTCACCTTAGCGAGGAAGTAACTAAGCTGCAATTTTTGGATGATGGTCCACCTTATTTATTGAGTAGAGAGAGTTGTTGTTAAATAAAATAAAAACTTCAATCTTGAAGGAAACCAAACAATTGTGTTTAATTTTAATTGGTTAATGAGTTCCTATTAAAAGACTAATTGTTTAGGAGGATTCGAATTTAATTTTTGGTTGTAATAACTCTTAATCAAAGTTATACTAGAACTTCAAATTATTTAGGTTTTTTGTCCTATAATGAGAGTTAACATCAACAACAAAAAAATCCATCTAGATGCAGGAAAATGGTTTATTTTTGTTGTTGTATGAAATGGTAAATTTGAAGAGCGACTGTTATCATTTTTTATTTTTATTTTTGACATAAAGAGTGTCAAAGGCCTATAGAAAAAAATATGGTAACTAAACTAACAAGAAAACATAAATTCCAACAAGGTATTAACTTAGTAGGCTGTTCACTAGTCAAGAGGATGCTCCAACACGCTGAGGTTGAAAGAGAATTAACTGAGACTATGTTTGATCATTCAATCAACTCATTTGTTCTCTCCTACCAAGTGTGGTAAAATTTTGTTGCTAGCTCTTCCTTGTCAAGTTGTAGATACATTGAAGTAGAGTTCATACCACCTCATGGACCATAGGCATTGCCTTTAACATAGTCAATGGGAGCCTTGGAGTCACTCTCGTGCAAATATCAAGCTTTTGAGTGAAGCCTTAGAACCATATTCATGTGTCATCATCCTTTAGAATACCCCGTAACAGCAACTGCACTCTTCATATCAATAGCACCATCATAGTTGAGCTAGCGCCAAACCACTGGTGGGTATTTCGAACCTACATGCAAAACACTGTTGTTTAACTAAACTAAACTTGGTCGTAGGAATTACGTTATAGTGCACATCTCCCTAGCATAATTTATTATAAGTGTAGTGAAGTAAAAATAATAGTCACAAGAAAGAGAAGTCTTCTTTGAAGAAAAAAAAAGGTTTGAATTGTGACCGATTCCAATTTTTGCCTTTTCAAATGAGAATAAGGTTTAAATAAATATGATTCTAAAGTATGGATGTGCACATATTCAGTTCAAAATATTTGGTGTGATATAAGTTTAATGATCTAAATGAAAATAAAAGAGTAAGGATAAAAGAATATAACACACAAGCATTATCCTTTTTTGAAGGACACAAGTATTATCCTTGTTCACTCTATGTGAGATAGTCCAATCCCCCTAGATTATGGGATTTTCCTATATTGTGCTTGAGAATGTTTCTCAACTCTTGTACCTTTAACGTTTGGTCACAATGAGCTTTACATTATGTTCTCGATTCCTTGGGAGGCCTGCACAAGTTTATCGCAACTTATTCGATCTATCAACACGTACTTGATCCTTCTTTGCAACCTAAAGAGGATTAAAAAAATTCTTACAAAAAAAAAACTATTAAAAGTTTTTAAATGATTTTAATCTCACTTTGGTGAAATGCAACTGTGATTCTAAAATGTACTAAAATTGATATTGATAGAAAGATGTAGTGTGAGTGCATGAGTGTATTTTCTTTGCTTTTTAAAATATATGATTGTGATTTGTACTATTTGAGAAAATTGGTTTTCTTTGAGTGTATTCTCTTCATTTTGGAGGTGCTGAATAATTGACTATCTATAGAGAAAGTGATATCATTTGAATATTGGAGAACAATTTTTTTTTTTAAGAATGAATGGAGTACAAGTTAAAAGATACTCGTTACACTCCCTTTTCTCAAGTGTGGACTTTAATGATTTTAAGGACGAGTTGCTTAGTTTTGATTTTTGAGTTTGAATCATTGTTTTGATGTCTTTATATGAACTTAGTTCTCAAGTAATTGAGTCGATTTTAGGTTATGATGAAATAATTCTAATATGATGAATCTGAACACTTGATTTTGAACTATGTATCCATCATCACCGTTAATTGTCAACATCAAACATGTGTCAGATATAGCAACTTGATTTTTAACTACGAGTGTGCACTTTTTTGTTTTGAAAACAACTAAAATATCTGGGTAAAACCTTCACAATCATCTTTTAACTAAAAGATCATAGCGAAATAATTTCTTTCAAAACCTTGTCCAAAAATGATAATTAGAATCATAACGCAACGTATTGATATATTTAGACAGGACGCCGTGATCAATGTTTGAATTTGTAGTGAATTTCAATGATCAGCTCTCATTTTTTCTCTAAAAAAGAATTTCAAATAATTAACTACATATAATTAATTTTTTCATAAAAGAAAAACTTAAAATATCTAATTTGGTAAATACATATAATTAGATTCACATTTTTTTTTGAGGAGGGAATAATTAATAATTCACACTGTTATTTTTTAAGGAGTGATTGACATTATTTTCGCTTCAAAAAAAAATTCACATTGTTATTTTTTTGAGAATTCTTTTTAATTCACATTGTTATTGTTAATTTATAAAGAATTTTAATTTTTAATTAAATCACGTGAACCACGTTCTTGTACACCGACATACGTGTCGTGTATATATAAATCCTACTTTAGTTCTCCAAACTCTTTTATCAATTGGATTTCAGATCTTTCTTTCTCGAAGCAGCAAAGCCCCACCCCGAACCCTAACCCTAATTTCACGCTTATCTTCGCTTTTCGTTTCTCTTCCTCCGTTTTTCCTTTAGGTATGTTCTCGTTCTCCTTTCAATTTCAATTTCAATTTCAATTATTTCCTGTCCATCTATTATATTTTTTTGACGTTAATCGTTCTTATTCTTGTTTGACTAAGCTAATAATTTCTTGGAGTTGTGTTATAATTATTTTTTATTTGATTTGATGCAGATTCTTTTTCAATCTGTTGATTGATTATTTCTGGATTTGGGGTTAATTGCTGCTAAAGGGTTTTTCCTCTTCACATATAAAAGGTAAGGAATGAAGGATTGTTTTAACTGTGATTTTGTTAGTATTATTGAATTCGAAATTTCATCCTTAAACCTCTCATGGTAGGGCACTTTAAAAGTTTAATTTTTTTAGGGGAAGATACTTACTTTCATTTTTTTGAAAGGGGAAGATACTTATTAAAAGTTATTTTTTTAGGGTAGTATATTTGCCATGAGCTGGGGACATAGTTTAGGACAATTTAGCTTCAATTATTCGGTCTTATCATTCGGTAACCGTTTGTTTTACTCTTTAATAAAGAAAAGTAGAAAACCATAGTGATTGATGATACGTGTTTCGTTTTGGCCATAGATGCTACTGCTAGTCATAACTCATAACTTGTAAAAAAATTGGTTGAAAGTTTATGCATATTTATTTGGGCAGTGTTATTGTTTTGCACTTCGTTTATCCTGTATGTGGAAAAGTGAGTTGTCTTTGTTTAGAGTATTGTGTTATTTTAGCAGTGTAATTGGGCTGGCTTGTACTGGTTATAAAATACTTGTAGTTTACCTATAGGAGTGTATAGAAAATAGCAGTGATTGATTTATAGCGTTATTCTTAACTGTTCATATCCTGCATTTATCAGTTATTGAAACTGTCTTGTATTTCGTCTCATGTCTAGTCCCTTTGTTTCCAACTGTCATAATTATTATCTCTACTGTAGTAGTTGACAAATTCCTGTTTAGTGAGAGCTGATTTCATTATGGTAATAGATGCGTTGAAAATATGCCCAAGTCTTTTTGTTAATCATAAAACCTGAACCCTTTTGTTCCAACCTGTTATTTGAAGCTATCATATGCTTTAACCCCCAACGTGCTGTAAGTCATTTTATTAGTTAGCTAGAGAGGGGAGTGGTTTGCACAATATCTTGTTTTTCTTTTACCTTTATTTATTTTCTGTCGGTAGCAAGTCCTATCTCTTTATTGCACTATCAAGTCTTATTTCTTTATTGTACCAATAAGTATAAAATATATTTGCGTATAATAACATGGAAGAACTGCTAACTATTAGTTTTTGTGTGATTAGTACTTAGAAATATTTAATGTTATGACTTTATTTGATAGTAGAACTAACTTTGTTTTTTCTCTTCTGTGAGATGCACTTCCGGCCATCATTTTACCATAATGCAGTTTTTGAGTTGGATATTGATATTAAATGGACACCAAGCGGTTCATGCAGCTTGTTGAGGAGAAAAAGAAGAAAATATTGGAGAGGAAGGAAGCTCCTTTGAAGTGGGAGCAGAAGCTGGAAGCTGCTGCCAAGGCAAAGGCTGATGCTGAAGCTAAAGAGAAGAAGCTGAAGACTGCAAAACATAAAAAAAGATCAGACTCTGATACTGATAGCGATCGTGATTCTGATGATGAGAGTAAAAGGGCTAGTAAAAGATCTCATAGGAAGCACAAGAAGCATTCTCACATTGACTCTGGTGATCATGAAAAAAGGAAAGAAAAAAGTTCCAAGCGGAAGACAAAGAAGCGGTCTTCGGAGTCTAGTGATTTTAGTAGTGATGAATCTGAAAGTAGCTCTGAGGAGGAGAGAAGGAGAAAGAAGAAGCAAAAGAAGAAGATAAGAGATCAAGGTTCAAGATCAAATTCCAGTGATTCCGATTCTTATGCTGACGAAGTCAACAAGAGAAAAAGGCAGCACAGGCGTCGGCGTCCATCAAAATTTAGTGATTCAGATTTCTATAGTAACGAAGAGGAATTTTCAGATCGGAAGAGAGGTCATGGAAAGCATCACAAACACCACCGCCACTTGCAATCTAGTGAATCTGATTTGTCAAGTGATGAAAGTGATGATATTCACAGGAAGAGAAGCCACAGAAGGCACCATAAGCATCATAGGAGATCACATGATACAGAGGTTAGGTCATCTGGTTCTGATTATCAGGGTTGTGGTGGAAGAAGCCGATCATCAGAGAAGTCTTTGGACGAAAATTCTGAAGAAGAAAGCAAAAAACCAGTGCATAAACGCTCTGGACATCATCACCATAACCGCCGCCATCATTATAAGAAACTTGAACACCACCTGGTTGACGAGAGAAATCACTCTCCCCACCTCTCACCAAAAACAAATGGAAAGCATGAGGAGGAATTAGCCAAGACTGGAACTTAAAAAAAAGACTGGTCATTGTGAAGGAAGAGCCATGCCTGAGAATATTGATGGTCGAATTGCTTGATTTATAAGAATATGTTATCTTGTCAAAGAAAAATAATATGTTCTGTAACATTTTATCATTGTTCTTCACCAGATTTGGCTGTGTCTATCCATTCCTTGATCCAAAGTTTGTGAACAATTTTCATCATTGATGTCTGACGTTGTGTCAACAGTATTGTTGATTATGAAAGCCGATCTTGACTTTTATTGTTCTTCATGGGAAATAATTTGATCCTCCTATTATAATTCAGCTATTACCTTTTGCATTTGAAGGTTATAATTTTTTTTGTCCAGCGGGTTCGCTTGGGATTCTGTATTTCTTTTCTTGGTCTTGCTTGCTAGTTACTACAGTTCAAGATCACCAGTTATGTTACAGTAGTACCACTTGTATATAGAAAGATGCGTAGATACTTCCACCACAAAAATAAAAGATGCATATATTCATTGCTCAATCAATATAGGTAAATAAAAGATGCATATATTCATTGCTCAATCAATATAGGTTATTTTGATCGGTCGTTTGTAATGTGCACAAGTTACTTGGTTGGTCTACGAACTCTATTTTTTACCATTAGGTACTCTCCATACCCAATATACTCCTTATTCCCCTTCATCTTGCTCACCTCTCGCAGCAATGGTGGCGTAGTACTTGAGGCGAGAGTATGCGAAGTACTTGTGGATGAGTGATTTCTGCTTCTGAAGCTTGAGAGAGTGGAGCGCATATACTTGAAGCAAGACTATGAGAAGTTATTGTGGATGTGAAGCATTGCTTCTAAGAACGATTTGAGAAGGTAGAGCTTGGTGGAGTGGTCAACAAGCTCCGACTAAGGGTGGCATTGGGCGAGGCTTTGGCGGATAGACATGCTGTTATTAATTAATACGTTGGCGGCAATAGAGTTTGTGATAGACAGAAAGATGGCATGGCGGATATGATTGGTGTTTGTGCGGAGGACATTCATGGTCTTTTTTTTTTTTTGACAACTAAGCCGTTTAGAGAATAGAATAACCAAGAAAGAATAATTTACACATACAGCTTGCAAAATCATGCCTTTCTTTGTATCTTAGTGTGACTTGGTAATATTGGTTCCTATTTTTTTCAACGGTGCTTCTTTAAATTGCCAACAGTTAGCAATCAAGTCAGCAAAAACGAAAAAGAGCTCTGAAACAATCATTTGCACAGAAGAATAAAAAAAATGCATTAGAACACAGTTACTTCATCAATCAAGCAATATAGCGAAACTAGTTTATGGAAGAATAAAACAAAACAAAAAGAGAATTTAAGAAGTGGGATTGAAGAAGGAATGAGATAAGAAGCATTGAGCATTTGAGCTGCTCTCAACAGAAAGGAGCAGTGTTGTTAAGGTGAAGGACGAGGAAGAGGCTGGGGGAAGGGGAAGAAGATGGAAATTGGGTGTAGTTGATGCATAACATTTGGTGTCTTTGATCTAATGATGAAAAATTAAATTGTACACCATACAAACACTTCAGTGTGGAAGGTAATTTTTTTTTTGTAATAATTTGGCACTTTGGTTCTTTGGCTAGTTTGGAAGGCGAGGAATGAAAAAAAATCCGACAAAACTCCAAATCTTGAGTAGGCATTTCGGTCTGCCTTATATTTATTATGAATGGTATTCATTATCATTTTTGTAGTGTTAAGGTGATTCTTTTGTGTATGTTATGGTTTTCATTATTTCTATCTATCTCTCTTCATTAAAATTTTCAATTTGCCGTTGAAAAAAACAACACACCATAGACTACTTCAATTATGCACATTATGAGTCCCTGTAACGAGCTTCAAAATAATACGTATTACACCTGTTTTTTTTTTTTTCTTTCAGCAGTGTATAACACACCATGAGAGT
>Ga0228710_1007092_pt1 | contig 16728 bp, 12 predicted proteins | sample MedpolnodulmetaG_FD_177995 | JGI IMG/M metagenome (GOLD analysis project Ga0228710, IMG submission 177995) | Root nodule microbial communities from Medicago polymorpha collected in Santa Monica, California, United States - pink nodules | ecosystem: Host-associated > Plants > Roots > Nodule... | reverse complement strand
GATATTTTTTTTTTTTTTTTTTAATCTTCCTATAGTTGTCAAGATGGAGATGGGTTTTTTTTAAAAAAATTTTTGGTTGAAATTTGAATTCATGCGCATGCAAAGTTGGTGGGCCTCTGTTGATGAAGGCTAATATGTGAGACTCAATAGAATGGTGAAAGTAAACTAACAAATTGAGTTCATAACATTGTTGCTTAATTTTGTTCCTTCACTATTTGAAAGGTTTTTCAGACATAGGAGAAGACTAAATTTTATTTTCTTTATTCTAAGATTGACAAACCATTTACATAATTTCTCTTGAATAGAATTAGTATTTATTTGTGTATGAATATATAGAATTAGTATATTTGACTCATAATATCCTCATCACTATATGATTGACATTTTAAAGGTGGATAAAGACTTATCTTTGCTTCCTCAATGGAAGTTTGAACTCATTCTTCACCGACTTAGAGATTTTTAAAAATCAAGAAATTAGCAAGTTTCTTTCGCTTGAAGTAGAAAAGAGGGGATAATATAAAATATCATTTGACATTGTTAAGAAAAGGGGGAGAATTCCCCTAAAAAAAAGGTGGAGAATCATTGGAAAAGGTGGGAAATATATATATAAAAAATGGAAAATGCTAACAATTGTAACTATTAGCCAATTCATTATTTACTAAACTCATATTTTAAAATAACTTACTAACAGTCGATATTTTCTCATTTTGATTTATCACTTTGAATTATCATTAAATATTGGTTAATTAATTATTTTTTTGCAGAAATATATAGGTTAATGCATTGACAAAGCAGTTCATCCAAAATGTCCAACTTCATAAGCAATATATTCAAACCTTCTTCAACATTCTCCCAAAATATGGCATTTTCTATGGTACATTCGAAAATTTTAAGTGTACCGGTACACCCGTGTATTTAAATGAATAGTTTAATGATTTATTTTCTTTAGTAAAAAATATTTTTTATCATTTATAATTATAATAGTTATATTTTATTTTTCAAAAGTGTCGGCAAAGCAAAATTCAATTTTTTTTTTATTTTTATTACTCATAATAGTGAATATTGATTATTTTTTTTAATAAAATGTTAAAAAATTTAGTATAATTCTTATAAAAAATGAAATGATGTTTTTTCTTATGGGATGATATTTTCTAAAATATAAAAGTCGATAAATATCTCTTTATTACATAAAAATTATCGTTAATTTATAGATTTATGAAACAGGTGTACCGGTACACCTTAATTTAAGGGTGTACAGTAGAAACTTCTTCAAAATATAATTTGTGAGTACGGAAAGCAAAATAACGTAAACTCAAATTCTTATTAGTGTTTTAGCATAATTCGGAGACAATGTTTCCCCTCTTTAGCCAGGTAATTGGAACTATCACAATCTACGCACCTAAGCAAGCACTCTCCTTCAATATCCAATTTTCAATGTCAAGATCAGATAAGGAGTTTACTTTATTATTATAATAAACTTCATTTATATTTGGTCAAAAAGATAGGAGCTACATTTTGAGCATGATTGAAATTGTTGTCTTGCGAATACCAACATAGTCAAAAGGTACCAAACATAAAGCTAGACGATTATGATGAACAATTTATGATGATTTTCGTCGATGTTTAGTGTAATCTCACATTGCATCCTTGTGCAAATCATGACCTATATAACTACGGTTTTTAACCGCAATTGCGATCTGTTGAAGTTTTTTGCATTTGTATTTGCAGAAATTATATGAGCTATCTTTTATATGGAGAAGACTCTTTCTACACTTTTATTCATGGTTCTATCTTGTAGTCTCTAACACCTAAAGACATCTAGGCAAAATAACTCATAGGCTATAAACAATTGACCTATAGCAACTATCCATGGTTTAAATTGACCTATAGCTTTAATAGCAAAACTATCCATGCTCTCAGAGTCAGAGTTGTTTCCTTTACTCCGAGTCAGAGTCAGAGTTGAAATGGTCCAATTCGTTGCAGAATTGTAGCATCATTTTAAATGAACCAACACCTTCGTATAACTTCACTGCTGTTTTACTTCAAAAGGGGGGTCTGGTTGCCTCTTGCTTCCAAGCTTCTTGCTTCAATATCTTTGGATTTCCCCCACAGTACAGAATAAAACCCAATAACAATCACAATTGCACCAATCAAACTGCATTGAAGGACAACATTAAAGTTTGTGTTTCGATAAATAAAGTCAACGGTAACACCAAACACAGTTCAGTAGAGAGGCATAGAATTTACCTTCCAAGATAGAATGCATCGCCAAGGAAGAGAACACCTATAACAACCGATATGACAATTCCTATGGGCTTGAACATGGAAACAAAAACAGGTCCTGTCTGGTGCAAACACCAGGTAGTCAAACCAACTTGAAAGGCAGAGCCAAAAACACCCTAGAAATGTTTACCAGTGAAATTTCAGAATTCAAGACAACAATAATACAAAGTTAGTTATTAGCTGTAACTTGTATGTCAACCCAAATATACATTTTGATTACCGAGTATAAAACTGATAGCAACCTCAGCTTGGGTTCCAAGCTCCAAGCACTGATATCTCTTTCCACAGCCAAACAGGTCACAGCAGATAGAATGGCCACAAAGAAACAATAAAAGAATACAACAATCAACCCTGCTGGATATTTTTTAAGAATAGAAGCCTGAAATATGGACAATTAGGAAATTATAACTAACTTATCACAAAGTAAGGGTGCCATGCAATGCAAGTAGAAATTGAAGATCATGAAATCTCTCTACTATTGCTTGTCAACTTCACCTGTACTATAGTAAATGATGAAGCCATCACACAATCAGCTGCAAGAAATAATCCTCCGAGTATCCAATCAGAATCTTGTGAGAAAAGTGGCTGCTGAGAAAAGTTTGCAGGTGATGGTCCCTTCAGAAGTGCAGCACCCTTGTACAAAGTTGCAATAAAAGCACCGGCAATTGATACTATTGTTCCCAATGATTTAGCTAGGCTGCTAGGGCTTTTCCAATCTAATTCTTCCATTCTGAAACCAGAAAGTGAGATGAGTTTAGACAGATCTATAGCAGTGAAAAAGTGATTGAGAAAACAAATATGTCCTCTTTTTCACTAAAACAAAATAAAGTGCATATTTGGCGAGTATTTTATATTTAAATAAGACATGCAAAATCTTTCAAAACCCCGGGCAGTTATTTCCATTTTATAATTGCAAAAAAAATAAAATATTCATCAATCAAACTAAATTCTTCATGTGATGATATATGTTTATATTTTAGATATGCATGAACTTTAATTTCTGGAATCAATGATGAGAGAATTTAAGCAATACAAGAATTATGGCCCAAGTGCTAATGGTTCCTCACCATTTGATGCTTAGCCTCACCATTTATGTATGCTAGTTGATTAAAATGGTATTGTGATAAAAATTAAGTCAAAGCAATTAAAATTACAATCAGATCAATAGAGAAATTTCTGTTAAGAATGACATTGTTTGTACAGTTTACTTCTCTTCAAAATGAAACAAGACCATCTAATTTGGTTTTAATGCAAAACTTGATAACAGGAAAATCCAAGCTCATGATGGAGAATCGTTGAAGTTGTATTGTATGCCAGTTGACCTTTACAAATTACACGAGTTTGCTGTCTATAAAAACTTAAAAAGTTAATCTTATTGATAAGATTATATCACTTGATTCAATTTGTTATGTAAGGAAATAAGCTATCCACAAAAATAATGAAATCGGATGGGATAATACTAGTGAGATCATAAATTGAGGACATATAAATCTAACAAAATACTACTTAGTGCCATTGCTCCTTTATGCTAAGAGAGTAAAAAAAACAATAATGCTGTTCTGAAAGAGACTCAAAATTGGAGAAATTGAAGTTTGCTGAAGCTGTCAAAATCGGAGTACGATTTTTTGGAGCACACTTGGCACTTTCATTCGTAAAAAATCGAAGCACAATTTGGCACAATCGGAGTGCGATTTTGCGCAGAGTCATAAAAATAAAATGTATTTTTGGGCCTGATTTTGTTCCAATTTACGAGGGATTCTTTTACTATAAATATAGGCTTTGTATCAGAGTAAACCTTGAGATAGAGGGGGCTGAAACAACGGTTTAGAAAGGCAACAACAAAACTAGGGTTTGTATAGAGTTTGTCTCTTTGGCAACAAACACTAGGGTTTGAGGGTTGATTCACCTTGGGAAACACTATTAGGATTGAGTCTCTTGGTTACGGGAAGAGATTGGGACTTTGGGTAGAATTAGGCAGGAGACTTATTCTTGTAACTCATTGATATCTCTTTTGTAAGGTTACTCATCATTATAGTGAAACGGAGGGCTGCTTTCTCCCCCAGACTAGGTCAATTTGAACCGAACTGGGTCAACAAATTCTTTTGTGTTCTTTCTTCTTTTCTCTCTCTCGCTGTTTTCTACTTTTGCCTTGTGTTTATAATTGTTCCATACACTTTGTTTTGGTTGCCTGATTATCACTTGCTCCATACATCAAGTTTGTTATTGGTGTGTTTTCTCATCGAATTCACAACAATTGGCGCTCACCTTGGGAAAATGATCAAAGAATAATCAAGTATCATGGGTTCGGAGTGGGATATTGAAAAGTTTACCGGAAATAACGATTTTGGGTTATGGAAGGTAAAGATGGAAGCGGTGTTAATACAGCAGAAGTGTGAGAAAACTTTGAAGGGTGAAGGTTCGTTACCGGTCACCATGTTACGAGCAGAGAAGACCGAGATGGTGGACAAGGCCAGGAGTGCCATTGTCTTGTGCCTCGGGGATAAAGTTTTGAGAGAAGTAGCGAAGGAACCAACTAAGACATCGATGTGGGCAAAGTTGGAATCTTTGTATATGACAAAGTCTTTGGCTCATCGACAATTCCTAAAACAACAACAACTCTACTCATTCAAGATGGTGGAGTCAAAGGCCATCATAGAGCAACTTACGGAGTTCAACAAAATCCTTGATGACTTGGAGAATATTGAGGTGCAACTTGAGGATGAAGATAAAGTTATACTCTTGTTGTGTGCTCTACCGAAATCTTTTGAATCGTTCAAAGATACCATGCTCTATGGCAAAGAAGGCACTGTTACCTTGGAAGAAGTTCAAGCGGCTTTGAGAACCAAGGAGTTGACCAAGTCCAAGGACTTGAGAATTCATGAATACGGTGAAGGCCTAAGTGTCTCAAGAGGGAATGGTGGAGGTAGAGGTAACCGGAGAAAGAGTGGTAACAAGTCAAAGTCTAAATGCTTTAACTGGCACAAGATGGGTCACTTCATGAAGGATTGTCCGGAGATTAATGGTAACTCCGCACAAATTGTCTCTGAGGGTTATGAGGATGCGGGTGCTCTGATGGTGTGGTGTTGTTTGGAGGATGAAGAAGGTGATGTTTCTCACCTTGAGAAAGATGCCCAGTGGAGCGGTGGTTGTTTGGAGAGACGTTAAACACTCAACATCAGCCTGGAGAGACGGTGGTAAGAATACTCATGATCAGTCTGGAGAGGCGAAGGTAACAATACTCATGATCTACCTGTTGAGGTGGAGTTTCGAGGTTGAAGACATAGTGGGATGTACGCATTTGCTAGTTGAGGTAGAGTACGCTCAGCTTGAGGTGGAGTTGAACACATCGGTAATGGTACAGCTATGGAGGACCTTGGGTGCTATGCTCTATGGTGAGCAAGGGATTTCTTCATAAGGTTGAAGAATGTATAGCACGGCTTGCGGGATTACCCTAAAAGAAGGCTAAGGGAGATTGGATGCAAGAAGACCTTCAAGGAAGCGGGAGATGTCCTTTGTTGAAGAGGTTATGGTGAATGCTTGTGGAACTACCTAAAATTCCTAGCGTAGTTGGACTGCAAGGACCTTCGAGAAGGCGGAAGATATTCCGATGGCTGAAGGGGTTAAGGTGTGTATTTGTGGATTACTCCAAAAACCAAGGGTGATTGGGCACAAGTAGATCTTCAAGGAAGCGGGAGATGTCTCGTATTGAAGAGGTTATGGTATAGTCTTGTAGAACTACCTGAAATTCCTAGTGTAGTTTGATACAAGGATCTTCGAGAAGGCGGAAGACATTCTAATGGCTGAAGATGTTAGGGTGTAAACTTGTGGAGCTACATGGTGTAGTGGGAAGCAAGGAAAGAGTAGCAAGGTGGTTGATGTTAAATTGGCATCATCACTAATTTAGAGTCAAGGTGGAGATTGTTCTGAAAGTGACTCAAAATTGGAGAAATTGAAGTTTGCTGAAGCTGTCAAAATCGGAGTACGATTTTTTGGAGTAGAATTGACACTTTCATTTGTAAAAAATCGGAGCACGGTCTGGCAAAATCGGAGTACAATTTTGTGCAGAGTCATAAAAATAAAATGTATTTTTGGGCCTGATTTTGTTCCAATTTATGAGGGATTCTTTTACTATAAATATAAGCTTTGTATTAGAGTAAACCTTGAGATAAAGGGGGCTGAAACAAGGGTTTAGAAAGGCAACAACAAAACTGGGGTTTGTATAGAGTGCGTCTCTTTGGCAACAAACACTAGGGTTTGAGGGTTGATTCACCTTGGGAAACACTATTAGGATTGAGTCTCTTGGTTACGGGAAGAGATTGAGACTTTGGGTAGAATTAGGCGGGAGACTTATTCTTGTAACTCATTGTTATCTCTTTTGTAAGGTTACTCATCATTATAGTGAAACAGAGGGCTGCTCTCTCCCACAAACTAGGTCAATTTGGACCGAACTGGGTCAACAAATTCTTTTGTGTTCTTTCTTCTTTTCTCTCTCACTGGTTTCTACTTTTGGCTTGTGTTTATAATTGTTCCATATACTTTGTTTTGGTTGCCTGATTATCACTTGCTCCACACATCAAGTTTGTTATTGGTGTGTTTTCTCATCGAATTCACAACAAATGCCTTAAATGAAAAACAGAAGAATATCCATTATGCAAGTGCTATACAGATTATTTGAGCTTATCTACAGGTATAAACATTTATGAGACTGTATGTGCAGCTAATCAAAACAGTTTAGGCATATCCATAAGCAATTTTCAACTTATTTTCATAAACCCTCCAGAATAGCTTATTTGAAAACAGACAGACTTTCTTCTTTTTTTATTTTTATTTTATAGAAATACCTTATACATAAGCACTTATATGATAAGCATTTAAGCTATAAGAGCTTAATTAAGTGTTTTATCCAAACATGGCATTAGAGTAGAAGTTTCCATAAGCTTAAACTTCCACTTTATTCATCACTAGCATTACTTATAGTTAATATCAGAGCAGAGAATGAACCTGAAAAGAACAGCAAGGATGAAGGTAAAACCAGGAACAAGATTAAGCATTGCAGTGGCAAGTGTTGATGAGCTGTAGTTAATCCCAGCATATCCAAAAACCTGCGCCAAATAACTGAAAACAAACTAAAAACATAAATAAACATAATTATTCTTCTGGTATTAGCATCAATAATAATACATGGACAATGGAAACATACCCAAGTAGTCCAAGAACGAAGAATCCAGAAAGAGTAGAAAAAGTGATTGGAGGGCGTTGAAATCTGCAAAAAGGTTGGAATTTATATAACCCAATTGAATTCATGATAATTAAGAGAGAGGAATATTTAGTTTTGTTACCTGTGGATGAAGAAAGAAGAAGGAAGAAGAACGAGAGCAGCGATGGTGTTAGAGTAGAAGATGAATATGAAACTGGTCATTCCTTGAGACATGACTTGTTTGCTTAATATGATTAACGCGACTTGAATGCATTCTGCAATTATCATCCCTACAAATGGAACTGTTACCTTCCCCTCCATTTTTGATTGACTCTAGTTTACAGTATGTTGTTGTTGTTTCTTCAACTTATTGGTTCAAAAATCCAAATCCAACTTCTCTTCATTCGGTCAACGATTCCCTCTTGCACAGTTGCGCTGCATTTACTTTATTGCGAAAAGAAAATGAGAACAAGACAGAGAACTAAGAAAGATGGTGAAAATGAAAAGAACATTATAGAGTCTAACTGGTGTATCTGGCGGCCAATTCGGTGGATATTCATTTTGGTTCCTAAAAATTCCTATAAATTATTTTCATTTCACTGCGGACACTCACATTTGATTTTTGTTTCTATTCAAGATTTTTATATTATTCTAAATAATATAAGTAGCCTTTTAAGTTTTATTATTTTTACACATGATATTAAACAATTGATTCACTTGTAAAAAATAAATATATTTGATTCACTCAATAGAAGATTTGATCATTTTAGATCATATGAAAATATAATATTAGAGAAAGGTATTTTTTTTTTAGGGAAGAGAAAGGTATTTTGTTTAGCATAAAATCTAACAACTATATAATGTTGTTTTCTTTTAAAAAAAACTAAATAATATATGTTTTTAAGGATCTGACGGTGGCAAAAATGTACTCCTTAGTTTGGGGTGAAGGAGATGATGCTTGGGGCCGGCGGCGGCGTCTGTTAGCTTGGGAGGAGGATCTAACGAGGGAGTGTAGGTCTCTGCTTTCTAATGTTACCTTGCAAGATTTTGTTACAATGCTTGACAATGGCGCCCTAATGTTTGTGATGGTTATACTGCGCATTGTGTGTATCAACTTCTCATGAGATAGGAGATGCATATCTACGATGCTGTTTCAGATGCTATTTGGCATAAACATGTTCCTTTGAATGTCTCAATTTGCGTGTGGCATCTTCTCCACAACTGGTGGCCTACAAAGGACAACTTGATGCGTCGTGGCGTTATTTCTATCAATTATGTGTGTCGGGATGTGGTGATAATGAATCAGCAGATCATCTTTTAATTCAGTGTCCTACCTTTGGTTCTCTTTGGCAACATGCAAAGGCTTGGATTGGTGTGTACTTTGTGGATCCCCAACACATTTTGGATCATTTTACACAATTTGCTTATTTTTCATGTGGTTTTAAACCGCGACGTTCTTTTTTGCAACTTATTTGGCTTTGCACTGTTTGGGTGGTTTGGAATGAAAGGAATCACATGCTCTTCTCTAATAAAGCTAAATCGATTATGCAACTAGTGGAAAAAGTTAAACTTTGTTCCTTAGGTTGGCTGAAAGCTAACAGTGTATGTTTTCCTTTTGGTTATCATATGTGGTGGCAACAACCCCTTAATTGTTTGGGTATAGGTTGACTGGCGTTTTTTTTTTTGTTTCCTCAGGATACTATGTTGTAACTTTGGTTTGCTCTCCTATGCACACCTTATGCTAGGGAGTAGCTTTTTTCCTTGTGGTAATATATCTCATTTTGCCTTGTTAAAAATAAATAAATACAACACGATATTGAATAGACTAAAGATATTTAATTAATTTTTGTTTAAGAATAAAATTTAGAATTTTTACTCACACCACATGTATTTCTGGTTACACCCAAATTTAATTACTTAAAATTTTACGATAATACCAAAAAATTTCTTTTATATAAATTTTCTTCAATCATGAATGTTCAATCAATTTCTATAAAAGATTAAAGAGTGAATTAAAACATCTTCCATCCATACTCTATTGCATATAAGTAATTGAATTTCTTCTTTTTGTTCAATGATGTTAGAGTTTTTATTTTATTTTTCTTGTTGTTCAACATTGATATGTCATGAACTCTACAACGACGGTTATTTGATGGTGCATGATGCACATGTTATTTGATGTTAACCTTAATTAACATTGGTGATGTTAACTTAAATTCAGTTTAAGTAGGTACATGTAAACTTAGTTTACGTAACCTACTTAAATTGAGTTTACGTGTACATACTTAAAATAAGATTACATGGAATCATTAAACAAGGTTGAAGAGTTTAAAGAAAAATTTGACTTTTAGTATGTACACTTAAACTCAGTTTACATAACCTACTTAAACTAAGTTTACATGACCTACTTAAACTGAGTTTAAAATTAAATTACAGTAGAATCAAGTCTTCTCCATCGTTAAAGCAAGTCCTTTTTTTGCCTTTAGGTTTCGTTTCACTTAATTTCAATTACAAGTCCTTTTTTTTGCCTTTAGGTTTCATTTCGCTCAATTTCAATTACAGCAGAATCAAGTCTTCTTCACCGAAGGGAAAAATTTTGCTTGGAGAAGTACGGTTTGGGAAGAGAAAAGAAGGAAGAGGCGTTTTCTGGATTTTGGAAGAAGATAGTTTTCTTTCCGGATGAATTTGAAAATTAAACTTTATTTAAAGATAATTTTATTATTTTAAAGTGTAACCATGAATACATGTGATTGTAATTAGAAAAATTCTAAAATTTAGAGTGTGGTTATTATCTTTTAGTATGAGGCAGAGAATAACTTGTAGCTTAACAATAATTTACATTAGGTTTACCTTTACCTTTCTTTATTGTCATTATCAAGCTTCAACTTAAAGCCTCCGATCTTTTTACCATTACACGAAATTCTTAAATTTTTTAATGTTTTCTTTCAACCTATGAACAAATTACAAAATAACTTTAACTTTTCTTCTTACTATTGCCTATACTCGAAATACATTTTCAAATTAAAATGATTAAAATATATTAGTGTGATTAGGCATATCATAAAATAGATTAAATAGTTTTGCTCTCATCCATTTTTGAATAAGTATATCATCTTTCTGTCGAGCTTTCCTACACTTTACCGCATTTACACATTCGATACATACGTGACCGATAAAATATGTAGTGTATTATAATTCATATTTAAATTCAAAATATTATACTATAAAATATAAATTACTATTATATTAGGTTCCTTAATAAATGCTCTTTTAAGGACATTGTTAATATTTTCCGATTATTATTACAAGGAAATACAAGTTTGGTAATTATAAGGAAACTTTTGCCTTTATTTGTATGACTTACATTTAGACATTCCATCTAAAGCTACAATTTGGACGGCAACCACATGACAAACCCATGCTTTGGAATATCAACCCAATTCAAATTTAACGCATAATAACCAACAACAAAAATCATGTCTAACATAAATTTCCTAATCAAATACTCCATATGTAGTGTACCAGACATTACCTCAAACTCAGAAAAATAACTGCATAGTTTGCTACTTTGCTTATATCATATGAACCATATATACGTACAATATCAAACTATGAATAGTGTATGATCCATTTTGTTATTCAACACTTCCAAGTACAAAAATCTTCATCAATCATGCCACCAAAATTAGAGTCAGAGAAGAATCCTGTGATATATATGCATACAGTTTCAGAAGCTGGTCGTCTTCTCCCTTCATCAAGCCGCTGGAACGCCATAGCACTTGATTTCAACCTTACTCCTAACTCTTCTGCTTCTTATGAGTCCATCCCTTCCCAATATCCAAAATCCGTTGACTGCAATCTTGTTATCACTGATAAGAAACATTTCCATATTTTTATTTTTGTTACAGTAGCAATATTTTTTGCTGTCATAGCAGTGGCTCTTCTGGTGCACTTTTTACCTCAGAAGCATAAACATCAAGACTCGTCTATCAATCTCAAGTTGGCAATAAATCAAGCTCTAACATTTTATGATGCCCAAAAATGTACTACTTACTTCTCTTCTATGTATCACCTACACTTTGGATTAAAGGCGTATGCAGTGTCTACCGCATACACGATAGATGTGGTTAAATTCAATGACTTCATTCTTTGAAATTATTATCAATGTCTACGTGTTATTTTCATGTCCAGTGTCAGTGTTTCGTAGCTTCTCTGTGTTACAGACACATCTCTCAGTGTCGTGTTCGGTGTATATGTGTGTGTAAGCAATTCAACAAGGTGATTTTAATTTTAATTTTTGCTCTGTTGTAGCTGGGAACTATCCAAGGAACAGTCCAGTGAAATATAGGGGAGACTCTGGATTAAAAGATGGGAATTCAGCAAAGACTAATCTTATTGGTGGATATTATGATTCAGGCAACAACATTAAATTTACTTTCACCACAGCTTATACTATGACCTTGTTGAGTTGGACTGCAATGGAATATCAAAGTAAATATGCTGATATTGATGAGCTTGACCATGTTAGGGATATCATCAGATGGGGTACTGACTATTTGCTTAAAGTGTTCATTCCTCCAAATGGATCCAACCTTACACTTTATTCCCAGGCAAGATATAAATTTTTGTATAATATTTAGGGCTTGTTTGGATTGGCTTATTTGAACTTATCTACTGACATAAGAACTCATGAGACTGTGTGGGAACTTATGCAAGCAACTTATGATATGTCCATAAGCTATTTTTAGCTTATTTCCATAATTTCTTAAGGGTGGCTTTGGCTTTTATGAAAACATTTGACTTTATTTTATCTTTTGTTATAGAAATAACTTATATATAAGAACTTATAATATATGATAAGCGATTAATTAAGCTATTTATCCAAACAGGTTGCTATTCAAAATCATATCCTAATAGTTTTTAAGTTATGAATAGAAATCATTACATGACTTTTCAATTTCATTAGGTTGGAAGTACCATTAGTACTAATAATGAACCAAATGATATAAATTGCTGGCAAAGACCCGAAGACATGAATTATGGGAGACTGGTATCAGTTTGTGATGGCGCAGCTACAGATTTAGCTGGTGAAATTGTGGCAGCATTATCTGCGGCATCGATGGTATTCAAAGAAGACAAAGAATACTCAGGGAAACTAGTTCAAGCAGCAGAAAGCCTGTATGAGGTAGTTACAAAGGAAGACCCTAAGAAGCAAGGAACCTACACTGCCGTTGATGCATGTGGAAAACAAGCAAGAATGCTTTATAACTCAACTAGTTACAAAGATGAGTTGGCTTGGGGAGCTACTTGGTTGTTTCTTGCTACTAAAAACACTGATTATCTTGTAAATGCAACTCAATTTTTTTTATCAGCAAAGAAGGATGAAACAAATTTAGACAAAGGGGTGTTTTATTGGAATAACAAGCTCAATGCTGTTGCGGTAACTTTAATCCGATACTCAGCTAAATTTTTAGATGGATTTGAGAAAAGTGGATGTTCGTATAATGTTTTTAATGTAAAATTTGCAGGTTTTGCTTACTGGTATTCGATACTTCCGCGATCCCGGCTTTCCATATGAAGATGTGTTGAAACTTTCATCAAATTCTACTCACTCCCTCGTGTGTTCTTACCTTTTCAAAAAATATATGAGCCGGACACCTGGTAATTAATTAATTCTATGATAAACTGAAACTTACATTGTGATTTTTCTAAATAAATGATTCATGTTAAACATAATTGCAGGTGGATTGATTATTCCAAAACCTGATAATGGGCCATTACTCCAGTATGCTGCAACAGCATCTTTTCTCAGTAAATTATATAGTGATTACATTGGTCATCTCAAAATATCCGGTGCAAGCTGTGAAACCGATGAATTCTCAGTTGCAATGCTTCGTGATTTCGCTAGCTCTCAGGTAAATTCCTACCCCCCTGAGTCCTGACCATTTTGTATAGTAACATATGAATTGGAAATGGTCTAAATTTTGCTTCCTTGTATTTCAGGTTAACTACATCTTGGGGAAAAATCCTATGAAAATGAGTTATTTAGTGGGATATGGTGATAAGTTTCCCGTCCAAGTTCATCATAGAAGTGCGTCGATCCCTTGGGATAAACGACTCTACAATTGCGATGATGGTAAGACATGGCTGAACTCGAAAAATCCGAACCCACAAGTTCTTTTGGGAGCCATGGTAGGAGGGCCAGACACAAATGATCATTTTACTGATCAGAGGAGCAACAAAAGGTTCACGGAGCCAACCATAGCAAGCAATGCTGGCTTAGTTGCAGCATTGATTGCACTTCAAGATCCTTCTAATAATTCACATGACTTGAAAAACTCATTGTGGGAATGGACTTGATTTATTATTGAAAGTCTTACATCAAATTTCTCTCAGTGGAACAAAATTTTGAGGATATGTGTAGAAAAAAGGGAAGTGTGACAACTATAATTATAGCAAATATATTTCATTGGCTCATATCATCAATAATTTGATGGATTTAATTTTTAAATGGTACTTTTCATGTCATCAATTGTAAAGTTCAGTTATTTCAGGATTTTGATGCAATGAAGGCATGATTGTTCAATGAACACTATAAATTACTCAAGTCTAAAAACCAAGCAGTTGTGCTCTACTTAAACTTTAATATAAATCACTCTTAAATCTCTACCATTTTAAGTTTTTAGGGGACAAAAAGATTTCAAGAGTTTATATTTTTAATCTCCCTAATTCGTTATGCATGTACATGTAACGATTCTCACATGTAATATCAACTAATGATTTGTTCATCAACAATCGACATTACTCACTTTACTATATAATTGAGTTGCTCGCGTTAGAGAAGCTGGACCATTGAATTAGACCCTCTATGTAGATAAAATCAAAATCAACCGATCTTTTTTTTTTTTTTTAATGTTTAAACAGCTATGTTGACCAGCTGGATGCAAAGTTGCAAACTTGTAACTACAGAACTGAGTTGATACAAAATTTACTGTACAAGTTATTTACATGAAAACAGCAGGGGAGGAAACCAAACTATATACAGTATACACCAAGTAAAATTCTACATCAGCTTTTCTATCTTAACTTCAATTTGACTTAAGCCTGTCCAAGTTATACACTTTCTGCAAAATAAATAAATATTCATCAGCTAAGTATATGACAGGAAATCCAATGAGCATGAACAATTGATGTTAAATCATAAAGCATGAAATCAATCTTACTAGAATACAATGGATATCCTCAAGAAAAGGCACAAGCAAAGAAACTAAAATTTGCATTTTTTCCATTAGGGTGTCGCAGTCTTCGTCTTTTTCCCTGAGGAGATCCATGAAAGTTTTTGCATCAGGCACCAGTTTTATAGCCACCTGCAGTACAAATTCTGTTAGTTCATGTTAGAATAGCAACCCCGGTTCAAAAGAGTAAAGCTATACAAAAATACAAACAATGAAATGTCTCCGACTGCATAGTGTCTGCAGCACCTTTCTATTATTTCGAGTTTAGGATTTACAATGTACAACTTGTATTACGGTCCTGATTACAACATTACCTCTGGACCGTGGCTGGAGCGACTTGCCCACTTATTAGTAACTATGAGCCATACTCAACAGTTCAATGTCACAATTTCAATTTTGGTAACTATTGAAAAGGAGAAAAAAAGGAAGATATGGTTATTATTACTCTGAAAGCAGCTGATGCAATCCATCCATGCCATGGTTTCAAAGTTGCATCATAAGACTCTTGAACTGCTTGCTCCATATTCTTTTTAGGATCTTTTACTAGTAGTGCTTGTAACAACGCTGATGTGAAATCCAGGGATCTGCAGAGTGGCACGTCTGTTAGTGAAAATTACAACAACAGAAAACTTATTCATATGGAAATTATACAAACACATATAACTTCCATAAGTTATTTTTCTTGAAAAATTTATGAGCTGATATAAGTTCACCTAGTGAGCCAAACAAAGGATTTACTGCCGCTAACCCTCTTCTTTGCATTGCCTTTGCTAGTTTCTGATTTGAATATCTCAACTAAATTTGAATTGGTTAAGGGATTTGATTCATGTATTGCTTCCAACCTCTGCAATGTAATAACACATAACTCAAATAGCACATTGATAATAACCGCATGTTAATTTGTTTGACCAATGTGTAACTAACTATATGTTAACTGAAAAAAGTAACTTCAAATTAAAAACGTGTCTCGTGTCCGACACTGATACAATATCAACATAGATGGTTACATTCAACTATATCATTTTCTCAAATTATTACATGTGTCAAGGTGTCACCAGTGTCGTGTGTGTGAGTATTTGGTTACCTTAATATTCTGGTGAATGTCTTGTCTCAAAACAGCCATTGTTGGCCCTACCTTATCTGCAAGACAATCAATCAATAAATAACATACTTAAAGTTTGTTTGGTGTTACATAACTATCATGATTAAAAATAATGAGAAAAATATTAGTACTAACCAAGAACTTGTAGAACCATGTAACATAAAGATAGAAAAGGCTTTGTTGGGATGCGTGCACCAGCCTCATGATCTTCATCAGGTTTGACTATAACAAGCACTGAAAGCTCTTCAATGCCAGAGTTTATCTCTGATCTCTTCTCTATATCTCTACTCCTCTTCATTTTCCTTATACTTTCTCTGATACAAACATAGCTTCCAAAACTCACCAAGCTTATTTATAAGCAAAATAGCATTGACTTTTACTAGTGTAGTTGATTGTTTCAAATATTTTGGACAGAAAAAGAGAGAGAAACTCATAAGGAACCATGCCAATTATTAATTGTTTCTTAACATATGGTATAACTTAGCTCTTTCCTATTTTAAATTCTTTTTTTCTTTGGGTTCTATCCGTTCTAATGTAAATTAATCTTTGCTTAGTAATATTATTGTGCTAATAATTTTTTTTTATGTAGGTCATTGATAGTGACAATATATTTGACCTTGTAGTTATCATCAATCTCCTCCCCCATCACCTATCAGGCTTGGCTACCCTCATATTTATTTATTAATGAAATGAAACATTATTGTTTATACCTATACATAAATATATAATGAATATTTGTTTTGGTTTAATACTTTTTCTTTCAATTATATTTTGTATTTAAAATATTGTATTAACAATTTTGTATTTTTTGCGAATGTTTTTAAAAAATTAATTAAAAACTGAATTAATCTTGTGGAAATAGAACAAGCTCACTAAAATAAGAATGATATCCGTTAAATTTTTTATTTGCT
>Ga0228710_1007089_pt1 | contig 16731 bp, 6 predicted proteins | sample MedpolnodulmetaG_FD_177995 | JGI IMG/M metagenome (GOLD analysis project Ga0228710, IMG submission 177995) | Root nodule microbial communities from Medicago polymorpha collected in Santa Monica, California, United States - pink nodules | ecosystem: Host-associated > Plants > Roots > Nodule... | reverse complement strand
ATTTTCTTAAAAAAAATATTTTTTTTTTTTTTAAAAAAAAAGAAGAAGCTTAGGAAACAAGTTACCATCACTATTTTTATTATATAAGTGTGAAGTCATCAACAACAATAACCAAACTTTATCACATTAAGTGAGGTCAGCTACATGAATCAAATTATGTCATATCACAAATCACATTTGGATAGTTTTTCTAGGTCTTCGTCCACCTCTTTTGATATGACCCTCCTTTATCTAATTTACTTACTGTACTACATCTATGGGTCTTCTCTCTACATGCGGAAACCACCTAAGCCTATTTTCTACTATAAGTGCTACCTCGACTCTATCATACCAAGGTCGATCCCAATCAGGGTAAAAGGAGAGGGTTGTGTTGGACCTCAACAACCAATGTAAAACTTTGCTAAATCTTTGTGATATCGATAAAAATAAGTGTAGATTCGTAAAATAGTAGAATGTCTAGAATGTCTACAAACGTACAACACAATTTTTTTAGGAAAATACTGAAGTTAAAGCATATACTGCTAAAATATCGAAAAATTTGACAAAACCAAAGTGGTTGGAATACTCATGTCTCAGAATCTGTATTTGATACGCACAAGTTATTTATTGAATCTATAACCAATCAAAGTTATTTTGACAATATGAACCAAACGGACGCTACAAGAAGTCGAAAAATTAAACAAAAACAATAGACAAAACAATGTCGCACTTAGACGACGAAATCACACAAAAATACGAAAGAAGCAATTAAAGCTAGTCCAATTTCCAAAACAGACACGATGCACTATCTATATTGAAAATCAAAACATGCTAGAGTTACAAATTAGGATGTTGTACTTTTTAGTTATTTTGTTACTAATGCAATTTTACGTCATGCAACTTTAGTTTGTTACAAATATTTTATGATGAATTTTATTATTTGATATTATCATTTATTATTTTAAGATGCTAAAAAAATAGAAAAAATATGCAACACAATTTTTGAAGAAAAATAAAAAAGTTGAGTAATTTATGAAAAAAAACATAACGACTCATCATTTAGCCATTTAATATTAAAAAAAATTGGGTAACCCACTACCCAACCCGAAAATTAATGGGTTTTTCCAAACCGACTCAATGGTGTAATGGATGATTATTTACCGCGTCCAAACCGGAATATGCTATATGATTTAGGTTTTGGGTTTGATCAAATCCAACTCAAACCGACTCCACACACCCCAGTTCAACATAACTAGATCTACAATGTGTTGGTGATTTACAAAATAATGAAATCACTTTAGAATTAAAAGTTGTAACTCTTCACCAAGAGTTGTAACTCTTCATAGGAATCACTCATATACATTGGAACCTTTGGCAAAGGGGTGATTAATGAACCTTAACATTGATTCAAGTGTATATGATCGTAACTTTTGACAAAGAGGTGTTTAATGAACCATAACATTAATACAAATCAAATGGGTGTTTTCTCTCATGTGAATGGTCATATGATGCACTATAAATGTTTGACATTTGGGCATTAATTTGGACACGACGGAAATAGGAATTTTGTTACATTAACAACATAATTCAACCTCATTCTCTTACTCTAAATCATCAATCAATTCTCTAATGCATGAGTGAATTGCTGGAACCATAAATCTGTAAAATATTGTTAGGAGATACGCTTAGTGTGGTTGTGCAATACACATCAAGGAACTCATAGTATCCTGAAGGGGATTTGCTGGTCATTCCTATTGCATCCAATATACATTTATTGGTGGGGGCGAATTGAACCTAAAGGTTAGTGTGGCAACCCTATGCGCTTTGAATTTTACATGCATAACTATTAAACTTTTGAGGTTTCCAGTGCAACAGCCTCTTCCCAACAATCAATCAAAATATATAACACATTGTCAGTTCAAATATGCCTTACATACATCCTCTTCATTTTATTGTTCAAATGAAACATATTTTATAAGACATTAATTAAATGATAATTTTATAAATAATAATGAAGTTAGTTTTTTTTTTCTTTCTATATATAAACAAGTGTTAGTTATTGTTAAATTTTGTAATTTGAGCCCGAACTTCTTACTTCTCAGTACTTTTCATGTACTCCTTGGTTCACTAATCTAGTTGATTGCTTGTGATAGTAGTGAAATCAGTTGAATGTTGTTTATAGAAATATGAAATTTGACCCGTTTTATTGATTCTCTGAAATTGGGTTCATAGGTAGCATGTCATTCTCGGAAACCACTGTCGAGTTAATAATTGGTTTGAACAAAGAATCCAAACACGCAGACATGTACCAAACAATATTGTTTCTGACTGCTTGATCTTACGTTTGCGGTTGTTCTAGACCAAGCCATGTGTAATATATGTGTATGGTTTGTGATGAATTGAAGAAATGGAGAGGAAGCATCACCATCGTTAAGATGGTTAAGTCTTGGCTTTAATTATTAGGGGAAAGTGATGCAACTTACCGACGTTGACCTCATGCTCCATGCATGAGTTCTAAGAAATATTAATTATATATACATGTTTGCTTTTGTACACCCAAATATTTCTTCTTTATCAATTGATTATGCATGTTGGCACACATGACACATTCTTAGTGGATTTACTAGTATTTCATAATTAATTGGTTTTACTTTCTATCTAATGTCTACTTTCTATTAGACAAAATTGATTATATTCAAATTACTTCAATTTGATCAAAAGTGATAAAGCTTTTATATGTGCCTTAAAAAAGGCTAATTTGAAAATTTTGTACTGTTTTTTTTTTATTTTTAAATCAAACTTGCTTACATAGAGTAAATATATTTTTTTACATTTGAGGAGAGAGGTTGATAATATAAAAAAAAATCAGAAACTGGTTCTTTTGCATCCTCTAAAGTCTAAATTTTTAAAATAAATAAATAAAAAGACATGTTTTCACTTTTAACCTATTATTCAAAAGAAAACTTGAAATTCAATACTCAACTTTACAACCAACCCGATGGCCTATTATTTTTTGTATGAAAATAAAATAGTATCAAGTTGGCTAGGCCAAGATAAATGACATGGCGGAATAAGTAAAAGGCATGTCCCCATGTGTGTGGGACCCTTTGTTGGGTATAGAATACAACCAATATTGTTTAAAGTTCACCACAAATGAAAACAGGGTACAAAAGTGTCGTATTTAATTTTCTTCAAAGACAACGATTGTATTTTAAAGAACAAAATCATAAAAATGTTACCAATAGCTAATCTGACATTGATCAGGCTCTTAACGGTCTTGCATTATGTTCATGAAATGTTTTTATTTTATTTTTATTCTTACATGAATTAATTTTGAGTGGATTGATTATAGTTACAAGTGAGTTGAAATATAAAGTTATTTGTGTTCCAATACATCAATGTAAAATGAGTTGAACTTTAAATTTATAAATAAAAATCAATTCTATAATATAAAAATACAAATTCAAATTTCAAATTGAATCAACTTCAAAGGCGAAATCAATTCTATTTAAAAACAACCAAACATAAATCAAATTTACTCACGTTGAATCAATTCGATTATGTATTGACCATTGATTCATTCACCACTTATGCACCCTAAATATTCTTTGTAGATGTTCACTTTTCATTTGTTTTGTAACTTGGTTTCGCGCCAATACGCGGATTCACTGAGTTGCGCTCGTAACAAATGATTGTTTGTTAGAATAGATTAGGATTAATCCACTAGATTTCTTTTCTCACGTTGTATTCTCATTTAGGTTGTACTTGTGTCTGGTCCAATATCCCTATGTCTTTGTATCTTTCTATTTTTATTTAATATATTTTCATTTTGTTTTGTATAAAAAAAAAATCAATTTTACCCCTCTAAAACTAGGATGAAACACGAACTCATTCACCCTACTTAGCCAGTAGCCGGTGTTATGTCATATGTGGGCGCTTAAGCATATAGTACTCTCTTGTTGTACTTTATGTTCTTTCTTTTTGTTCTTTCTAATTGTAGCAACAGCAAAAAAAAATAAAAATGGTAATATGTTAAAATGGTTGATAATTAAAACACTAAAAAGGAGTAATGTTTTTTCTACATACAACTGTTTTACATATCTGTTGACTGTTGCTGTTCATTCTAGTTGTATCATAATGTCATTTTATTATATTTGTTATTTTTTTAACATCTCCACAAATATCTTCATATTGATATGATTATATGCATGAATAAAAATGTTTTATATTCATAGTATATTGAAGTTAAAATCTATGTGTATTGTCAGCCTAATTTTTTTTTATAAGCAAAAATGAGTTATATTAACACTGCAATGGTAGTCTCCGCAATACAATGTGTGCCGAAAAGACTACTAGAAAAGATGCAGTTCACAAAACATACAAAAAGAGTCTATTCAATGTCAAGCTAAAAAATTAGTTAATGATTCGGCTAATAGATACCAAAAGTAGTTTCTTTTTTCTTCAAACAATTACGATGGATAAAAAATTTAAAAAATGTTAACAAGTGTTTCCGAGATAATTGTTAAGAACCTAAGTAAAAAAATAAAGACAGATAAAAATATGTAAAACGTGAGTAAAAAATATGTTGTTTGATTGACGGTGTATAATAATTAATTGATATTTACAAGTTTTTTTTTTGAGAGAATTTACAAGTTTTATTTATAGACAAAGTGTTGAAACCTAATTTCTATATATAAAAAAGTGATTTTTTGGGACAGAAAAAATAAAATTGTTGAACCCTAATTTCTATCATCCATGATCCTATCTAGCCAACCAAAACCGCACTTCAACTGTTGTCAATCAGCTAAACTCGTGTGGTATGGGTGATTATGACTTGCTAATGCGTTGACACGCCCAACATCTCTTCTTTTAAATTAAATTAATTTAAAGGAAGAAAATAATCTTTGAGGCCAAACTATCATAATTTTGTCCTCGTAAGCTTAACTCAATTGTCATGGACAAAATATAATATATGTAAGATCTGAGGTTTAAACCCCGACTACTACAAAAAAAAAAATCATCAGAATTCTTTTAAGTAGAAACCACCTTAACGAATAAACGGTAGAATGCATACTTTGTAGTTGAAAAATATTTAGTTATGCTAATTTCAGTTATAAGCTCACCCCTTAATTTGATTATAGGTCGCTTTCAACTAATCATTTTTAGTATTTTTTAACTATAAACAATACATATATAATAAAGTCTGACTTCGTTGATTTTTTAATTCATTATTATAATTAAACACTTCAAATGCAAAATGTACCTCTTAATTCTTACTTAAAAAAAGATAAATGATAAACAAATAAAAAAATATAAGTGTTATAAATACTCTTTATAACATTCATTCTTTTATTGAGTGAAATTCACGTGGGTCACATTGATATTTATACGAAACTCATATTTTAAATGTTAAACTCATGTTGATCGTACCTTGATGTTAAAAAGAGAACAATCGTGACATTTTTTTTAGAAGTTGTGTTATTTGAACAACCATTTAAGTGACAACTTTTATGACAATCATAAATTTACAAAGAAAAAATGGTATTGACACAAAAACCAAAGCAATAGAGAGAAAGTAACATAATGTGAGTATGAGAGAGAAAGTTATCAAAAAATAGTTCTACAAATATCATTTCTTTTTTTTAGTGGACTGGAGAGTAATTATATTTGCACAACCATTTTAAAGCATGGTTATTAGTAAAAAAAGAGTATCATATTTTGAGAAATCTTTATTCTCTTTTTATTGGACAAAATAATATAGAGTGAATGATGAAAAACAAAAATAAAAACAGAACGAAAGTATGAGAAAAAAATTTACAAAAGAAGTGTCCCAATCTCTCAAAAAAAAAATCTAGTGATGGGAGGAGGAGATATGGAAGCTCAATTGTTGGTTGACAATAAACAAAGCTAAAAAGGATAGGTGACTGGGGTCATAGGGAGAAGGTAAAGTCACCTTGAAATTGAATAGAGGGTATACTCAATTTGAAGATGTCAACATCCATACATTACATGTGACGTGAGTGAGGTTGAAACACTGTTATTGTTGGTGTGCGGCGTGCCTGGTGGAGGTTGTGTGGCTTGATCCTGGTGCACTTTGGCCACCCAACTGCATGTGCACCTACTGTTTTCATTTTTCAAGAACCAAACCATGTATTACATTACATTAGATATACATATTGTTTAAGGAAATCATAAAAAGAAATCCTACTTTAAAAATAAAAATAAAATTCAATCACTTGTTATAGTCCTTAGTATGCATTTTGTTATACAAAAATTGCTTATTTTGACCTCGGAACAATATTTTAAGGTTATTTGTTAGCATTTTATCATAAATAAAAAACACACTAAGTTGTTAACTGTACCGTCTCTTCTTCTCTCGGCTTAAGTTATATAAAATAAGTTCTTATTAACGAGTGTCTCTAGAGCACTCTTTAAGCATTCCAAAAGTATAAATTATTCTATAAAATAAGTCAAATGTTTTAATTTTCAATTCATTGATTACAAAAAAAAAAGTACCTTTTAAAGGTCTTAAAAAGTGCACCGATGACACTCGTTAACCTTTCTCCGTAAAATAAGTCCATAATTATTTCTTTTTGTTGGTCAAATAGTCTAATGATTATAAATTCATATTTTATTATAAATAAGTTGGATGTTCGAGTTCGAACCTTAACCCGTACATATATTATGCAATGCCCATATCAACTCAGTTAAGCTCGTGGAGACATTCATACTTATTTTTTCCTAACTTTTTTACACAAATTTTTGTAAAAGAAAAACTTTCTCTTAAAAATTGGATTGGGTCAAACTAACCCATTGGATTTTGGGTTGATCCACTATCCACGTCTCAATGTGGTTTTAAAAATATTGCTACTAGTAATTTTTTAAAAGTTATTAATTTGATTCGATTTAAGGAAATCTTTTTGAGTTTAGTTGATATTTAGTTTGTATGTAATAGAATTACATATGTATCAAATTATATTTTATCAAATAGATAATTGTGAAAATTTAAAATATCAAAGCAAAATAAAAAAAATGGAACTAGTGAATAAAAATGAAATGAAATGGGTCGGATTGATCTACTATGTTATAGTGATCAAATCAAGCCTAATAATGTTTTTTTTTGTCTGGGGTTCGAACCTCGCATATATTATGCATTGCTCTTATCACCTAAGTTAAGCTTACATGGACGGCTTAATAATGTTTAGTCTAATAACAAACTGGCTGATCTAATCTTGTTTGTTCATGTAGTTTGACCAATCACACTAAAGCGCGTCAAATAATTCATTTAATAACTTTTTTTTTAAAATACAAAAAGTTTATATATGAGTCGAGGAGTTCATCACGGTTAAACTAGGTCTCAAGGAATAAGTAGTTTGAGATTTTAGATCTTCAAAAGTTAGTATGATTTTTGTAAAAAAAACATAGTATTTTTTTTTTATAGATCACATTTCTAATGAAAAATTATAATAATGAAGGATCACAAATGCGCAATTATTTATCTAGCCTTCAGTTTGGCTGCCAACGTCCCCGTCGGTGCAATATGCATTATTGAACATTAAACATTTTTACAAGAATAATTTTTTTGACAATTTCTTTTAAAACAATATAGTATATTACCTTTTATCCTTTGTATATTTTATTCATAATGTGTATTTGATGTCACTTTACCATCGTGGAATATTGAAACTCGAAATTGACAAGGCATGCCAATTGGCAATAAACGAACATTGCATTTTGAAGGATGATAAATTGAAAGGGAGAAAGTTATTATCAAAGACAATCTTACAGCCAACAAGTAAAATTATTTATTGTGCAATACATCAAAGGGAGAAAGTTTTTACCTATGAATTATTTATTGTGCAAGGAAGAAAATTTTCTCATTTTTTAATTGTTGAAATACATGGAAAGGGCATGCTCTATATATACATATTTAATTATTTATAAATGTCATCGTTAACTAACTTTTCAGACTTTATTGGATTCTTTTTCTACAGCTAATTTAAATACTTTTATTAGATTCTAATGTGACAATCAGAACCGACATTAGTTTTTATATTCGATAAAACCCTGACATGAAATGAATATTAAAATTGTAAAACAAGACGAAAATGAAGATAATAAAAATAAACTCCACGAATATAGTTAAAAGATAAACTACCATTAAGCTTGTGGTCAGTAATTACCAATTAGGTATATAATTGTGTGTATGAAATAAAAGACTTCAATAAAAGGAAAACCCAACTCTTCAGATAAAACTCAAAATCTTGTTTTTAAGAAAACACAAAATCTCTCCTAAAATACTAATCTTTGCCGTGCCAAATAATCCAATTCTTTTTTACACAAAAAATCATCTCTAAGTCTAAAAAAGAGAAATTACAACGAAACTATTTGCCTAAGATCATGAACAAAACGTCTAGTACCTCATGAAAAGGATTATCTATGACTTCCCACTATTCAGCCTCTTGATAAACATATATGAACGACTATGACTTCACAATTTAACTGTAATGAATTGGATAGAATCATGACATGACACTGTAATTTGAGTAAAAATATATTTGAGATTGAACAAAATCGATTTCACTAAATAAACCCATAGTGTATATTATTTATTTTTAAATGATGAATTTAACAAAATCATAATACTATCGTAATTTGTTTAAATCCCAAAATGTAATTTTGTTTTTTGAAAACTACAATGATTCACTACAAATCTACAAATTCCACTGCAAATTCAAACATGCACATAATCTATTTGATTTTGGTTCATGACTTGAGATCAACTTAAGGGAGTTAAGACCATCTACATTGATGAGTGTTTCATCTATTCAGCAGTATATTAAATAAACACATCTATTGTATATTAAATATTTTGGATACATACAAAGAAAAATGATTATCGAAGCACCCTTTCTATCTGTTCACTTTTTGTGAGTCTCGTTTAATAAATCATAATTAAATAAATAAATTTTGTCGAAATATAATGATATAAAATTATTAATGTGCTCTATTTAGTGTATGTTTGATTTTGCTTTGACGGAAATTGATTTTGAGTGAATTAATTCTACAAAATTGATTTTACTAAAACTGAAATAGAGATAAAGTGACTTGCGTTTGAATAAATTCCTGTAAAATTGGGTTGAATTATAAATTCAGGTCTTATTATCAATTTTAGAATCAAAATCTATAAATAGTATTAATAGCTTCAAGTAGAATTGTTTTTGGTTCCTAAAATTGAATTCTCAAAAAATATCAAACATAATTTTAAGGAGTTCGAATTGCTTTTGATACTTCTAAGGCATCTAGAAGTGAAATTAAACACTCCATTAGTAAGTTATTTTGAGGTGTTGTTTCGAAAAAATTAATGTTTATTAAGTACTGTCATAAAATAAAGAGTAAATCGTCATTTTTGTCTTTGGTTGTGTAAGAAGCAGCTACAATAATATCTTAATGTAACGAAATTATAAATTAGTCTTTCAATGTGTACTTCGTTAACCAAAATAGTCTTTATTGTTAAGATATTTCCTTTAACGTCATGTCATTGGAGCTTTCAAAGGGTTGAAGCATGATGAGTTAGCGCGGGAAGGGTTAAAACGGGAGTACGCAAGCATTTGTTGATAAAAAATAGGAGCATTTGTTTTCGTCATAAACTCTTTGGACTAACAAAACACACTATTAAAAAAATACACAATCAGAGATCATTATGTAATGTTATTACATTGAAAGATTATTGTGACTATTCACTGCACATTTAGTTATGGAGATGATAATTTACTATAACATAAACGATGTGGATATAAGAAACCCACTTAAAGACCTAGAAATGAGGCAGCTGAGCTTGAAAAAGAAGACATAATGAGAGGTATAAAGAAAGAGATCGATTTCACCGCGGAAAAGGGAAGGGTGGTGCCTCATCTCATGACCCTTTTTGAAGGTCAAAAGTGTGAAGAGTTGAGAACACGAGAGGTTCATGTTAAAAGTACCCTTTACAAAAGTGCCCCATTTACGATGGAGAGGACAGAACAGAGGCAAAGGCACAAAATATCTATATTAGTAATTCTTCGTTATCCTATCACCACAACCACAAACAACTACAAAACCCATTAAAATATCAATCAATATATAAAAATAAAATGCAAAATATTAGAAAGTCTATTTTCCAAAAGAAAAAAGAAAAATTAGAAAGTCAATTCCCAATTTTTAAAGGCAATTTCGTATTGGCTAATCATCACTAGACCGTCTGTGACGTGAGTCGTATTCATAATCAAGCATATCCTTACGGGGATCCATGATGCTGTTCATTGTCATATTTATTTATTTGTTCAAAAATACATTCATTTTTCCTAGTATTTTACATATTGTTTTTTTTAAACAATTTAGTGACTATAAATTCATCTTTAAGATGAAGAAATGAAATATTCTAGGTTCAAACCGTGACACATACATATATAATACAAAGCCCTAATAAAAAAGTAATTTTTTTAAGGATGCGTGTTCTATATAATGTAATATATATTCAAGTGACTTAATTCTTTTCTTTTGATCAAAAGTGAATTAATTCTTTAATGAACTATAAATTAAAGATTTATATCTCGTCAAAAGTTAAGGTATGTATCAAGACTCTTAAAGCATTAATAAAGTGTTTGCAAATCATCCGAACTTCAACGGTAACTGAACTCACATTTTTACAAAGTACTAGTAATATACCCGTGCGTTTCATATTTATATGTCATGAAAAATTTAGATAGACAGTGCATTAATAAGAAAAACAATATATATAATAAATGTGATGTTTAAATAGGCATTTTAAAAAATGTGAAAATAATAAAATGTGGTGAATGTCCAAAAAATAAAAACCAAGACTAATATATAAGAAATGCAGAAATTAACATCCAAAAATATAATGTAGCTAAAATATATTTTTATTAATATTGGTAATTTAATGTGGGTGTGTCAAAAATGTTTAAATTATTGTTAAAATATTAAGTATGAATAATCTGTTTGGGTGTGTGTAAGTAAAATAACATGTGGGCTTGTAACTGAATGTGGTAAGTATGATCTTATGGTTTAATAAGTTTTTTGGAAATAAGTTAATAGTGTAAATAATATGTCAACGTATGAAAAAATGCAATTAATTTAGTATTGGTGAAATAAACATAATATGAAAAGTTTATATTAGTAACATATTAAGGGTAAAAGGTCTCAATTAGACGGGACCATGTCTTTAGTGAAATTATTGAGCATACATATTGACAATAGACTAAGTGCGATTAACCTATAATAAAAGGGTTTTGCTAGAAGCCACCCATGAAGGTGTCTTTTAGAAACTCACACCTCAAGGTGAAATTTTCACTTTTTAGTTATAACTTTGCTAAAAGACACCTTCATAAAAATTAGTTGGTGTCTTTTAGCAAATGATCATAGAATAACTTGTTAAAAGACACCTTCATAAAATGTTGTCTTCTAGCAAAACCCATAATAAAATAACTTTTTCCGTATATGTCAACAATGAAATAATAGGAAGTAAATTAGTGAACATCTGGATATCATTTTGTTATATCAAACAAATGTTATTATCAAGGTACTGTTATAATAAATCCGAAATGTAATAATGTTGATATTTAGTACTATCAATTAGAATAAAACTAACTGTAAATATGAAAATTCAGATGAAATAAAGGTGTTTTGCCTCTTGTAAAAAAAGTTTTTTTTACTTAATTTAAATGTTAAATAATTTAAAAGGAATCCCTCCTTTCCAAGTACCTTTGTTTTTTCCTTTTTCTTTTGTAAATACCAAAACAAAGCATAAATTCTCAATTCAAACTTTACTAAGAAGGCATTACCAATTTTATTTGATAAATATCATCCCTGCACGAATCATTCCCATCCACGCACGCACATACTTTTAATATGCTTGTGCCAAACCTCTTTAGGTGCTTTAACGTGGATATAGAGAATCAAATAAACAACTCAAAGAAATAGTATTTGGTTCAAAATTCTTCTTGGACCATATAAGATAGGTAGTTTGTACCGAAATAAAAGTTGAAGGAACCACTCATCCTTTAGGGATCAACATTGCAAGTGCACAAAAATATGACTTATTGGCTTATCATAACCATTCATTTAATATAAGTGGGAAACTTTGGTAGATTCTTATTTCTAGAGAATTTTCCCTTAACTGCATGGTAGCCAAGAGAAAAGAAACAAACATAAAATCATATCATATGCACTTAAAAGCTAAAAGAAAGAACTAAATTTGTAAAGGATCATTACATGATATACATTGTATGGTAAAAGTCACTGCTCCATCTCATCGGTGATGTGAAAAACAAGTTTAATATTGAATTCATTGTAAAAACATTGCTAAAAGAAAGAACTAAACTAATTTTGTGAAGGATCATTATATGATATACATTGTATTTTTTAATGGTGTAAAATATTGTTAATTTTTTTTTTATATAAAAAATAGAATTTTTTAACAAAACATAGTTTAAATATGAAATTTTAACCGCCAAACATATAAAAACTCATATTTAATTCATGTTTTGTTAAAAAATTCTAATTTTTTTGAAAAATATTATTATAATATTATAAACTATTCCGCAAAAATTTGTTCAAAAATATAAATTCTACACGTGGGTTTACTTGAAAGAAGAGATTAAAAGTGCAGATGAAAAACTTGAAACTAAAAATCAAAGAAAAATTATAAAAGGTACTAAAACAAAAAATTTGTATATTTATAAAAACAAAATCATATTTAACGCAAAATAAAATCTCTAACTAACTATACATAGCCTAAAGCTTTCGTTGTTCTCCTTACTTGGCCCAAAACGAAACACAATATGAATTCATGTTAAAATTAGAGAACTCTTTTTTCTTTTTTTTTTTATAGAAATATTAGAGAACATTGTTTACGTAATTTAGTTAACTTAATTGGTTTCGAAGAGTTATTATACTTGGGACATCCTAGCCACTATATGTTCTTTTGGTCAACCAATATAATAGGAATGTCCCAAGTATAATAGTATGACAATTTTTTTTTACTCATTGTACTTGCTAAAGTACAATAATCATATTAAGGTTTGTATTGTATTGGTCATGCTTTGAGAAGGCTCTCAATGGTTGTATTTATAGCTTTCTATGGGCTTGATTTGTGGTTACTTAGGCAGCAAGTAATGAGGTTATTTAGGTAGTTAGACGGCTTTTAGAAGCAGTCTAAGGCGACATCTTTGAAGTGGACGCGCTTTGAGCCTAAAAGCCCATCTGAATGGCGTTTTGGGCCTTATCAAAGGCGCTGAGGCCTTCTGGAGGGTCAAAGAGTCCTTTCTGGGGGGTCCCTTAGATCCTTAGGAATGTTATAACAGTCCACTAATAGTCCCACAATTGGAAAACATTAATGTATAATTTTTTTTTTGAAGGACATTAATGTATAAATATGTTCACTCAAAAATATTAATTTATATGTATGTAAGTGTGACAAAAGCAAGTGCCAAACTTTAACATCCACACCACTTTAATAGTCTATGGTTAAATACAAAATTAGTCAATATGATCGTTGAATCGCATGATATCATCTTCTTGACGATTTCCTAAAAAATAAATAATTATCATCTTCTTGACAAAACATTGAAATTCAAATATTTTAAACAAAGACATGCTATCCACTAGACCACTATTTGTTTGCTTATATTTTTTTTTAGGTAAAATAACACTTTTAATCTTTTAAGTTTAATGAAAATATTATGGTAGTCCTTTAAGTTTGTAAGTTATAAATAAGTCTTTTAAGTTTTAAATAGGTCTTTTAATTTCTTTTTTAAGTTTTTAATTGGTCCTTTAATTTTTTTTTTAAGTTTCTAATAAGTAATTTAAGTTGTTAATTTAATGCATCTATTTAAAGTTTTTTTTTAAAAAATTTCAAGTTTCAAATAGGTCCTTAAAAGGGTACTAATAAGGACCAATTTAAAATCTATAAAATTTAAAGAACTAAATTGTTGTTTTTGTCAAACTTAATACACCAAAAGAGATATTTGACCTATTTTTTAATAACCAATAATCCATATTTTCGATAGATGCAATCCGTTCAAATGAAGCTATAGGATTAATTAATATTAACATATGTCTCAGAATAAAATCTCAATTTCGATTTTCCGAATCGCATATTTAAAACACAATCCAACCTGTGTGTAAAAAGTAAAAACTGTCCATTAACTTTTTTTTTTGAGAGTCCATTAACTTTTTAGTTGCATGATATATTATATTATAATTAAGCGTTATAGATTCCATTTTTTTTTCTTTTTCCAACATCTACTATAACTTTTAATTAACTGCTATTTGGGGGAATGTAACTGCTGATTTTTCTTTTCAACCGTCAGTGGGAGCATCCGGAGGTCTGGTCACTATGTGGGATGTTACGGAGGTCAAGGTGTGGTCGACTATTTCTTTTGATCATGTGTTGGTAATATTAGGTTGCTTTGTGAAGACGGGAACAAGGTTTGTTGTGTTTAATGTATATGCCCCTTGTGATTTATATCGGTAGCAGATCTTATGGAATGCTTTATCGATCAGACTGGGTACTTTGTCACATCATAATGTGTGTGTATGTGGTGATTTTAACGCAGTTCGGTGTAGGGAGGAACGTCGCAGTGTTGGTGGTGTTTTTAATGCGGTGTGGAGCGATAATTTTAATAATCTTATAGACGGAGCTTTACTGATGGATCTCCCTCTTTGAGTTCGCATGTTCACGTGGTATCGAGGGGATGGAAGGTTTATGAGTCGCATTGATTGGTTCCTATGTCTGAAAATTGGTGTTTGACATGGCCTAATTGCTATTAGGTGGCTGTGTCTCATGGCTTGTCGGATCATTGTCCTTTGGTGCTTTCTATTGATGTTGAGAATTGGGGACCGAGACCGTTGCGGATGTTGAAATGTTAGGAGTCTCTTCCTGACTATAATAACTTTGTTCGTGATAGATGGCAGTCTTTTCAGGTAGAAGGATGGGGAGGCTATGTTTTAAAAGAAAAATTGAAGCTTTTAAAATTGGCTTTAAAAGAATGGCATCAAACTCATGTTCAGAACTTACCTGCTAGAATTTCAAACCTTAAGGATAAAATTGCTAATCTTGATTTGAAAGGGGAGATGGTTGATTTATGTGATGATGAGATTGAGGAGCTCCATGATTTTTCGGAAGAGTTGTTTTCTTTATCACGGCTGCATTCTAGTATTTCTTGGCAACGGTCAAGAATTCAATGGTTACAAGAAGGGGATGCAAACTCAAAAGTCTTTCATGGTATTATGTCAAGTAGGCGCATAAGAAATTTAATTCCGTTCTTTTTTGTAAATGGTGTTCAGATCGATGGGGTCCAAAATGTGCGTAATGCTGTGTTTTCTCATTTCTCATTACATTTCCAGAATCAACATGAACAGCGCCCCACCATGGAGGGTCTCAATTTTCGAAAGTTGTCTGCTAGGGAGGGGACAGTTCTAACTAGGCCGTTCTCGGTGGAGGAAGTGAAGGCGGCAGTGTGGGAATGTGAGAATTACAAATGCCCGGGTCCTGATGGGGTTAGTTTTGGTTTCATCAAGGATTTTTGGGACATGTTGAAGGAAGACGTTATGCGCTTTTTGACGGAGTTTCATCGGAATGGTAGGTTGGCAAAAAGTATTAACATCACTTTTATTGCTCTGATCCCTAAGGTTGATAGTCCTCAGCGCCTAAATGATTTCAGACCAATTTCGTTGGTGGGTAGTATGTATAAAATATTGGCGAAGGTCTTGGCTTGTAGACTCCGTTCAGTGATTGGTTCTGCTCAGTCCGCTTTTATTAAGGGTCGTCAGATTATGGATGGCATTTTGGTGGCTAGTGAAATTGTTGATGACGCATATAGATGCAAGAAAGAATTGATTTTGTTTAAGGTGGATTTTGAGAAAGCATATAATTCAATAGATTGGGGTTACTTACAAGCGGTGATGGTAAAAATGGGATTTCCGACTCTTTGGCGTAAATGGATTACGGAGTGTATAAGCACAGCCACGTTATTCGTTTTGGTCAATCTTTTCACTGGTTATAAGGTGGGAAGCATAGACTTGACGGTTGTGTCTCATCTTCAGTTTGCTGATGACACTCTGATATTGGGTGAAAAAGCGTGGGCTAATATTCAAGGTATGCGTGTTATTCTTCTCCTCTTTGAAAGTTTGTCGGGTTTAAAAGTGAATTTCTCAAAAAACCATTTAGTAGGTGCCAATGTCGCTAATTCCTGGTTGTCGGAAGCGGCTATGGTGTTGAATTGTAGGGTGGGTTCCATTCCCTTTGTGTATCTGGGTTTGCCTATTGGTGGTAATGCTCGACGTTTATCCTTTTGGGAACCGCTTATTAGCCGTCTTAAATCTAGACTGTCCGGTTGGAAATCGAAGCATTTGTCTATGGGTGGTCGTTTGGTGCTTCTGAAGTCTATCCTGTCGTAGCTGCCTGTTTATGCTTTTTCTTTCTTCAAGGCTCCATCAAGTATCATCTCCACTATTGAATCTATTTTTAACTGTTTTTTATTGGGGGGAGTGATGACCACAGGAAAATATCATGGGTGGATTAGAAAACTGTTTGTAGGAGAAAGGAGGTTGGTAGTTTGGGGGTAAGGAGAATTAGGGAGTTTAATTTAGCGTTGTTAGGAAGGTGGTGTTGTTGGTAGATAAAAGTAGTTTGTGGTTTAGAGTGTTGGCTTCGCGGTATGGTGTGTGTGTGTGTGTGTGTGTGTGGGG
>Ga0228710_1007087_pt1 | contig 16733 bp, 16 predicted proteins | sample MedpolnodulmetaG_FD_177995 | JGI IMG/M metagenome (GOLD analysis project Ga0228710, IMG submission 177995) | Root nodule microbial communities from Medicago polymorpha collected in Santa Monica, California, United States - pink nodules | ecosystem: Host-associated > Plants > Roots > Nodule... | reverse complement strand
AACAAAGATTGTAAGGTGCAGGATTTGAGAGGTTATCTCAAGCATCATAGTGGAAAATCTCACAAGATTGTGAGGAGTGGACTAGCCCATATTGGGTGAACCACTATAAATCTCTGTGTGTTCTTTCCCTCTTCTCTATACTCTTTAATTACAGTATACACAACACACACTTGCACATTTACTTTATTAAACAGTTTTTGTGTATGAACTTCATAACGTTCTGAAGTCAGAATATTAACTTAACACCTCTAAGTAAACTACTTGAGAATTGTTTTTTAAGTTTCAGGATAATTTTTAAAGGGTCACAATTCAAACCCCCCTTCCTTGTGACTATTTTATCTACTTCAGTATGTACCGAAGACTCGGAGGCGTAGGGATGCGAGGAGAGGTGTAGAGAGCTTACAGTCACATATGGATTACTCCTCCCAGGTGGTTGATCCGACACAAACATATGAGTATGCGAAGGGATTTCAGGGATATGATCGGATGGAGGATGGGAATATGTTTTATCAGCCGCAGGAGGAGGAGGAGCAGAGGACGAGGAGGTGGCAAATGATGAGGAGGTGTTAGAGGATGTTGTGGCGGATTATCTTGAGGCAGATAATATTGTGCCTGAGCGTGAGCCCCAGACTCGGCGACGTCGTCGTGTTCCGTTGATACCGTCATGCCCTGTTGTAGGGCCTCCCTTTCCTGGAGGTCCTGAGACCACGACATCGTCGTCCGACTACGCGAGGCACATGGCATTGTTGTCCACGACATTGTATAAACGCAGGGAGAAAGGTGAGAGAGGTTCCTAAGCCGGAGAATAATTTGAGGTGGTTTTGGGATCCTGTGGAGGCGTCTAACTTACATCATTTAATATACACCGGGTTTTCGACTGTGACCCATGCCATGGTACGTGCTCTAAGCGAGAGGTGGCGCACAGAGACTGGTAGTTTTCATCTACCTGTGGGGGAGATGACGATCACTTTGGAAGATGTGTATAATCTCCTCCACATTCCTATTTAGGGCCGCATCCTGGACCATGACGCGGTAGAGGATCAGGACCATGGGATTGATTTGAAGACTAGGTTGTTCGGCATGTCATATTAGTTATCCCACACTGAAGCGGCTTTATGAAGCCCACCTGACAGAGGCTAGACGGCTGGAGGACCCACAGATGAGGGAGGAGATGCAAGAGAGAGATAGGAGAAGGCAGTGGTGTGTGAGGAGTTTTCTTCTATATCTCGTCGGTAGTGCATTGTTCACTAACGAAACGAACAGACACATCGACTTAATATATCTTGATTGTATGGCGGACTTGCAGGCGATTGGGAAGTGGTCATGGGGAGGGATGACCTTAACTTACCTTTACGATTATCTGGATGATTCTGTTCTACTGAATAACAGAACGATGGTTGGTTGTGTGACCCTTCTTATGGTAATAATTTAATATCTATCTTCATTTATTTATGAATTTATTTTATAATTTTTATCATCATGTTAGATTATTTTTTTCCTAAGTTCGACTACATTTATTTAGGATGTTATTTAAATATTTTTGTGAAGTTTTTATAATGTATATATTTATTTAATATTTAACTCGAATATTTATTTTTGTGTATTATTTTTTTGTTGCAGGGATGGATTTTGGAGAATTTGCCAGGTCCGTACCCAAGGAAGCCTAACACGAAGTGGAAAAAGGAGAGACCATGTGCTGGGAGATGACTTACTAGCATAGGACATACAGATGTGCAACATTACCGCTTATAGTTGGATCGCTTAGAGGTGGATAATGTGAGGTTTTCTACTTATGGTGACCACAGAGACGTGCGCCCTTTTCAACTTCTGTGCACTTACTCGGGATGGCTAATATGCGGAAAGGACATGGTAAAGAGGCAGTTAGACTTTGTATAGGACGTTCCCAAACATCCGTTTGTTGTCGCTGAGATGCTGACCATTGTGTTGCTAAACCCTGGTGCGTGGTTCTACCCTGATTGGGTACATAGGTGTCAGAGAGCATGGCATCATGACCCTGGCTACATGGCTTGGTATGCCAAAGTCTCTCACCCTCGTATCATCCCATCTGATGAAGGATCTCCTCCCAGGCCGACGAACGTGGAGCAGATTATAGAGGAGGAGCATGCTAGAGAGATGCCCAACCCACTGATGACATCCGAGATGTGGTGCAGATAACTGATGATATTGTGGTCAGGAGCGGCGAGATGACTAAAGAGGAGATTGTTCAGGAGGTGATCGGATTGGCACTACTAGTCGCCCTGCCCTTACGTATCGAATTGTCAGGCAGTGCAGGGGGGAGAGGCATCGTAGGCAGCAAGGTTGATTATCATTAGGCTTTTTTATGTACTTTTTGACTTTGATTATGGTGATGTATTATTATGACATTATCCGTACCTTGTGATATTTCAATGACATTTATGTACGTACGTTTTATATTATTTCTTGCGCTTTAATTTTATCATGTTAAATATTATTTCGTACATTTTATATTCATGAATTTGCAATTGGATGAAAAAACTTGTTTATCATGTTAAGGATGAAAAAATTGGATGAATTTGTTTAAGTATGAAAGAATTTGGTTATGAAAAAATTTGCAAATGAAAAATGGAAGAAGAGCTGCTGGAAATTGAACCAAACACGCAACGGTAGTTAACTACTGTTGTACTCAATGGCAGTTAACTGCCGTTGGCACCAGCGGCAATTAACTGCTGTCGGTTTGTAGAACGGTAGTTAACTATCGTTGGGGGATTTTTAGAAATTTGCTTGTGTTATTATGAAGTATTCTATGTCAGAAAAACAATTTTCATAAACCAATACATACGTAAATATGGGTATTTCGTTTCTTTTTTGTTGCTTACTTCTAATAACACAATCTTGGGCCATTTCAAAAAAAGAATATAACTTCTAATTTTCTAGTATTACTTTTCCCACCCTGTAATTTTTTCGAAAATGCCCTTGAGCAATCTAGATTTTAAAATTCGGACTGGTGTTTTCCTTTGTAATAGGGTGAAAAAAAAAAGAGTTTTTCACCAATTCGGATTTTGTAATCCGAAAATCTCAAAAATTAGGGCACACTATTTGATTTTTTTTGGGCTATAGAATCCGAACACTCTCTAAACACCATTTATTGATGGTGCTGGTGTTGTGTGGATTACGTAATCCAGACAACACCAGCATCAATTTTGAACATGTTTATAACATGGATAGTCATTTTAAGGACAATATTAATCTTCTTAGCTTTCATCCTTGTATTTTTATAATTAAGACTCACTTAGAAGAGACTTCTTACGAGACTCCGCCCTCAAAATCCAAAATTTCATCGTTTAGACCTTTTTTCATGGTGCTGATGCAGTTTGGATTACGTAATCTGGACAACACCAACACCAATTCTAAACATGTTTGTAGCATGGATAGTCATTTTAAGGACAATATTAATCTTCCTAACTCTTATCCTTGTGTTTTTATGATTATATTTGACATGAATATACCCTTTTTTTGGTTGTTTTTAAAAGCAAAATTCAAAATTGCTGAAATGGGAGAGATTATGATTGCTGATTATACATAAGCATAGTCCAGATTATGAAATCCGGACTGCAAAGGGGCATCTTTGGAAAAATTACAGGGCGCGCTAGTAAGACATAGGGTTGGAAAAGTAATGCTCCTAATTTTTTTTAGGAATAGTCCAGAGCGTGCCAAACAATTTTTTTTAGGGTCTTGCTAACCGGTGCCCTAAAGGCAATGGTTAAAGATTCCATTAATAGAAACTTTGTCTTGAAAATAAAAATATTTTTTTTTCTTAGCAATATAAATAACTTTGTCTTGCTAAAAAAAACTAAATAATAATTTTGATGCCCCTAAAAAAACAGTGCCATATGCTACCGCTCCTCTGTCTACCCTCAGGGCCACCCCTGTTCCCGAATATGTTGTTTCTAGAAATAATTTGTGAATATGTGAAACAAACGTTTCATCGGCGTCTAATAATTTAAAGATTTATCTTTTAGGCTCTGTTTGGATAAGTGAAAACCAACGGAACGGAACGGAGTGGAACAGAATGGAATGGAACGGAATAAAGATTCCATTCCATTGTTTGGATACTTTATGATGGAACGAAACTAATTTTCCATTCCATTGTTTGGAAAGTTAACGGAACAGAACGAGTTTAACTTTGTAATTCCAATTTTACCCTTTATATAAAGAAAGTTTAATTCTCTACTCAATTCAATCAATATGTTGTTATTTTAGCATCATTAGTGAGTAGCACCAACACATGCAATTTCATTAAAAAAATTCAATAGTCTTCACGGACTTGAATCCTTTATATACCAAGCTACTCAAAAGAAGTACACAACATGAGCAATATCACACTGCACCATGTCTGCTACAAGCTAATTGAAATCTGCTACAAGCAAAATTTATTGGTAAAGCTAGCACTAACCACCCATAATAGAGGGTTCGGAAATTAGAAGAAAGACATCAAACATGAATAAGATGGGAAAAAAAGAAGAAACATCACGATTAATTTGGGAAAAGAAGAAGAAATTTGGGTTCATAAATAACAAGAAATAACAATAGAAATCTTGGTTAATAAAATACGAGTTAGCTTGTTGGAGTGAAGAGTTGCAAAATAGAAGTGGTAGAGATGAATAATGAAGAGACAATAGAAGATGAGAGCAGGTTGGAATAAGAAGTGAAGGAAACTATAGAGGGAATGGTGCACGCTAAAACTGGGAATGAAAAATAAGGATCAAGTTGTAATTTTATTATTAGAGTGTTCCATTCCATTGGATACCTCCCAATTTGGGGGAAATGAAAAATTGATTAAATGAGTGGTATGGGATGGCTTGAGTTCCATCACACTCCATTCCATTCCATTAATTTTTTACATAACCAAACAATGGGACGTGGATATATCCCACTCCATTCCATTCCATCACTCTCCACCAATCCAAACATAGCCTTAAGTGTCTACTTAGTTAAACAAAACAAAAAAGAGAATCATAATATCTCTTGTCACCTTTTATTGTCAAAGTAAATGAGTATTTAAGTAACGTCGTTTGAAAAATTATTTTCTATGAACTACAACAGTTTCTTTTAGAAAAAATAAAACTACAATAAGCTTTAACACGGTGAGGTATATTCTTGTGTAAGAGGTGTCTATTTAATAGTTAGAGCTACTTTGTAATCTCAAAGAAGTTTGAATCCCACCTTACCCTTCTCTTATTAAAAAAAAAAAGTTATAAAAATAAGAGGATTGCTATATATACCCCCAAGGATTTTATAGCGAAAGTGTCCGGAATTACATTCCAACCAATGAAAATGTTTACTAGCCGCAAAACATGGGGGAGTGAGGTTCTTAGTTTTTATTTTTTTTATTAAGTAGTCAAATAAAAATGTAATCTAACAACTTTTTTATTAAGTTCACGCATTAATTTTTCGCTGGATCTATCATTTATCTTCTCTAAAAATAAAGTCAATTTTGTATACAATTTACAATGACAGATGCACGCTTGTACATATCTTTTTTGGTCATACACGCTTGTACATTTTAAAACAGTATGTTAATTACATTTTTCTTTGCATAATGTTGATTAGTGTTCTACATATACGATAAATGATGATCATGCATGCCTATGCATTGTACAATTCATTAAGGTGGTCCAACTAGTAAAGTCCCAACAATCCTTCCGATCTCTCAAATCCTAGTTTGTCTGATTCCCAAAGCCCAAATACATGTTTCTTATACAATCTTCCTAAACAAGAATGGGCTATGGAGAAAAAGTAAAAGGACAACAAACTAAATAAACTAATAAATACTTCTTCAGCTGATACTTACGCCAAAGAGCCTTAAGCCTCCATGTGCATTATTATTATTATTATATGTGGAATATTGAAACTCATTCAAATCTATTCTAGTATCTTTATCATCATCCACTTCATTGCAAACTAACCTGGCATCTCCATCCTCCTCATCTTCAAAAGAATTTGTTTTCTTATTACCATCAATATCATTGTAGATTACATCAATTAATGAAAACGGTCGTCTCTCTCCCTTACTATTTGTCAAATTTATAGGTTCACACCTATAAAATACAATGGTGTCTTTGGCCTTCAATTTCTTATCCTTCACAAACCGATTCCATCCTCTAGTGAACACATAGCTTTGGCTGCTCTTCCAATAGCAATATCGAAACTTCCACAATCGCATGAGTTTGTCATAAAACACAACTTCCACGTCATTACATATATTGCCACAAACCAAAGGAAAATAGGTAACTGCATGTTTTTTCGGGACGACAAGCCTGTTGAGTTTACCAACATCACTTGGTGTTAATTCTTTTTGAAAAAGTTGTGTGCAAGAAAATTGTTCCTTACCCTTCACCCCAATAATAGCACCTTCTTTGCCTGCACCTTGGCTTTGATTATTTCTAACAAATGTTGCAAAATTAGAGGGGTATGTGCCATTTCTAATCATGATCATAATTGTTTCCATGCTATATTGACTTTGAAACATAGGTTCTTGAACTGTTTGGTTATTCCATGCAAAGTTTCTATGGCTTTCTCCGCTTCTGAGCTTAATGGTGGCGCTGTCGTAAGCCATGGCAGCATCTCTTTCAGATTTGAATGTCCCTAACCATATTCTTTGGTGATTTGCATATATTTGTGCACCCCAATGTCCATTTTGTTGAGGCACAACCCCTTTGAACTTTTGACACCCTGCAACATCCTCTACTTCATACCTCGTACGTTTTGCACCATAATTTATATTAGTAGATTGAGAAGTTTCATAGCTGCTTCCATTTATCCTCGAATTTGAAATCATGCTATAAGCATCTATTTTTTCTTAATGTGTTGTTTCTAATTTATTTATTTATGTGTTTGTAATTCAAAATTCAAAAGAAGAAAAACACAGATAACGAAACATGTGCAAAATGTAACAAAAGGATAAAAATGTGAGAAGGATGTTTGATTGATGTTAGAGCAGAAGACAAACAAATACTTGCATGATTGGTTTATGGATGAAACCTGGCAATTATGGTATTTTGTTGTGGTGTGAAAAATGGTAATTAATCACCTTATTAACTATGTTTGGTTGTACTAATTAACAACTCTATCGGTTAGTTAAGAAACTAAACCACCATTACGTTACAAACAAAGTTTAACTTACTAACCTATGGGACAAATCTGCAATTGGTTGAGCTTAATTTAGAAAAACTAAATCTATTTAGCTCAGAATCTTGTTTTCCACGTTGTGATTATGTAGTGTCATTTTATTGTCTTGACATTTGTTCTCCAACATAAAAATATCTCGCAAAGTTTTTAATCATAATCATTAACAAGAAACAAATATCACTTGACCTCATATTCACACAAATTGACCTCATTGTATGGGGCCTTAATTAGCTTAATCATCCTGTATATAAGATTATTTTGTAATGCAATCGATTTACATATACTACTTTTAAGTCTTTGCATTAACGCATCGTTTTTGAACTTGTATTTTCATCATATAAATTCATTTGATTTGAAAAATTATAGTTCATTTATATCACGCCGATTGCCTTATAGGATAATATATAACATGTGAAAATTAAAGTCATTCAGTATTTTCAGATATAAAATAGTTTTTTCTGTTGTTGTTGAAGGAATTACCATATTAAAATAGCTATTATTACATCATATAACGGTTATTTTATGGTTAGGGGTTATAAATTTAAGGTTTCATTAAGGATATTAGTTGTTTGATGGATAAGTGTTGTCAAATCAAACACAAACAAAATAGCAGATTCATAGTTTAGATATTTTAATTCACCTCTATAAAAAAAAAAAAAAAACTGACCAATCACCCTATAGCATTTTTGTTTGGACAAGATCACCCTATAACATAACATTGAAAATAAATGAGGAATTTCGAGAGAAAAGCACACAAGCATCCCTTTGAGAGAAAAATTCTCCTGTAGAAATCTGGAGCTTACCAACTGTTTCCGATTTCCTGCAGCTGCTTTTAACTAACTTTGTAGTCTCTTCCTTCACTTGAAACTATCACATGTATGCTTCCGTGGGTGGCCCCATCATGACATGGAGGTATTTGACAAAACACTTTGAAGCTTACAGTTACACCTTCATATATTTCATAATATACACTCCCTCCATGAATGAAAGTATATGATACATTTATTTTCAAATGAAACCTCTTCAAAAAAATAGTATGTTTTTAAATGAAAGTCCAATAAGTTTCTGGGATATTATTGAAAAACCAACCTTTACTCAGCTCCAATCCTATTGTGGTGTTAAAGGTTGGTCTTTGGATGCGGACTTAATTATAACTTTACTGTTAATATTAATATTATCAGCAGCATCATCATCCAACTCCAACTCGTCTTGGTCACCTTGAACGTTGATACTCTTGTACCACTTAGCACAGAACAAGTAAATCACAAAATCAAAAACAACTAGCCCTGCTAGAAGAAAGAAAAACCTATCCATGTGCCCTTTGTTTAGGTTCTCTGGAATCCAACCTTTGTCATTCCCTCTTGCAGTGATTTGCATGACCACGTGAACAAGCATGCTACTCACATAGTTTCCAAGAGAAATTGAAGCCATACAAAGTGAACTCCCAAAACTTTTTATTCCATCTGGAGCTTGACCATTAAAGAACTCCAATTGACCCACATACATGAAAACCTCTGAAGCACCAATCAGAACATACTGTGGAATTTGATAGAATATACTCATTGAACTTCTTTTCTGCCCAGGAATAATATTTCTCAGCCTCACAATCTCTGTCATACCTGATGCAACCATTGACAACATTGCAATTATTAACCCAATTCCCATTCTTTCAAGTTCAGTTATTCCCCTTGGATTACCAATCAATCTTCCAACTAACGGAACAAGGATTGTGCGATATATTACAGTGCATACTAGCACACTACAGATGTCAAACACAGACATGCTGGCTGCTGGCAAACGAAATTCTCCGATGTTTGAGTTCATCACATCCCCTTGCTGAACAAACAATGATGCCATTTGTGTAAATACAACAGAGTAACAAATGGTGCACAGCCAAATTGGAAGCATTCTTAACACACATTTTGTTTCCTCAACTTGAGTCACTGTGCAAAGCCTCCATGGATTGTTTCCAATCTGCTCATCATCATTCTTTGTAATGGTTGCAGCTTTGTCCATCAATCTGCACCCCCATGGTCAACATCAACAATCACATATATAATTAGTTTCAAGTTTCATAATATTTTAATTAATTAAAGTAGTACTAATAATCATTTTACAATTGCCGATGAGAATTTAACCTAGTCTCTTGAGATAGGTTAAAGGGTAAAACCCTTACCAATGATCATTTTACAATTGTAACGTAGGAGATTTATACTCCGTTTCTTGAGATGGGTTAAAGGGTAAAACCCTTACCAATATTATTAATTAAATTCATCTAATGTTTGGGTTCTTTCTTCCATCTTTTTTAGAAATTAATATAGCTTGCTTGCTATCTGAGAGCTAGCTTACCGAAAATCATCACTGTGCAGAATCTTTCTACAACCTTTGATGGCAGATCTAGAACCCTCAACCTCAAAAAGTTTGTCTGCATTGGCTGGAGTAACAGCCCATTTCCTAGCAGCAGCTGTAAAAACCTGAGCAACCCTTACCACAGGGTTACCTGATGGCTTCAGGTATCTATATTTAGGAGATCCTGATAAGAATGTGAAAAGGGCTATGATAGCGGAGATCAATGATATAAAGAAACCCATTGTCCACTTCCCTGTGTCCTCATAATAGACCAATACAGTATTGGAGAACAAAGATCCAACGTTGAGGGAAAAGTAAAAATAACAGAAGAAAGCTACTTTTAAACTCCTCTCTTTTGGATTCTTCTCATCATATTGGTCAGCTCCAAAGGTTGCTAAGGTTGGTTGATGTCCTCCATAACCAAATGCAACAAGATATATGGAAAAGTAGAAAATGCTAACTCCAATTGATGATGGCTTACAAGGAATATGCCCATTACCACATCCACTTGGGTTGATCAAGAAACGCCATGATGACAAACAGGACAGTGCCAATCCCTATTCAATTTAATTAATAAGAAAAATACACATGAAATGGACAAGATATATAGAAAATTCAAAATATTGTTTGTTATACCATAAGTTAAGTTATAGTTATACATACGAGAACAAAGAAAATTTGAAAGATTGTGCAGGTTAAGTATCGACCCCAATAAGAGTCACTGAGAAATGCTCCAACCAATGAGAACATGTAAACGGTTCCTGTCCACTTGCTCACATTATTAGCAGCTTCGGCATTGTCTTGACCAAGAACTCTAGTTAGGAACAGAACCAAGTTCACTCCAACTCCGAAGAAAGCTAAAGTAGCTAGTGCTTGATTTACTGCATTCATTCATTCATTCTTCAAAAACTCAACAATAAAACTAACAAATAAAAATAGTTGTTAAGTAGTAGTACCTAACAAGAGGGTTGCAACTTTGGTTCCTCCTTTTTTATTCTCATTCGCTCTGCCACTTTCTTCCATAACACCCTCTTCTCTGTAATTCTCATTTCCTTCCATTTTACCTACCTACCTATTTGTTTATAAAGCAAATCTATATTATTTACTATATGCTACAAGAGTATAATAAAAAATAAATAATTGTTAACGTTTTGCCACCTATTTGTAATCATTTGCCTTTTCACCGTGTCTTAAAACTTTTAAAGTAAAAGAAATTAAATTTTATTATAAAAATGCTACTTGATGCGAAATGTTTACGGTGCAGCTAAATGGAGATACGTAATTACATTCAAAACTATTTTTTGTTTTTTATAATATAATAATAGTTGAGTATGACTCATAGCCATATGCAATGTCAAATGGGCTGCCCTGCCATTGTTCCAAAGGTGCGTAGCGTTTGTTATGAGGGGTGCAAAGCTGTATTTTTGCAACTAGCTAGACCAGTCAATATTGTACTCGCTATCATAAAAAATACTCTCCTTCGTTCATTCTTAATCGTCCATTTTTCATTGATTTATTTATAAATATTCTTCTCAAATTTCAATTTTTTTTAAAGTATTTTTTTATTTATTTTAAAGAAAAAGGAATTTTTAATAACAACTTCTTCCTAAATCTTTCAAAATATAACTCTCGCTAATAACAATGTCTTTCTTGTCAAAAAAAATAAAAAATGTCTTTGTCAATTATACTTTTATTTATCATTTCCTTAAAAAAACTGTGATTTGTATGTTTATAGGTTGTTTTCGATTTATTTTTATAAGTTTTATAGGATGACTTGTAGAATTACCAATTACTATTTTATAAAAAGAGAGTATATACCAAACAAGAAACAAATAGGAAAATAATAGTGCATGCTGAATACTACTGGACAAGAAACGGTACTACATGACTCTCTGCTTAGTTCAATCATATAAATTTGTCACTTCAGCCACCTAATTAAATGAATCTTAACATCTTCTATAGTCATTTTCAAGCTTTCTGTTACTTTAATTATTTGATTTCCATTTTCACTTTTGTGGCAAGTATTCGTCATTTCTGTATCCGATATTTCATTCATGATCTTAACCATGACGTTGTATATATTATGCCCATTGCCATGTATTCTCTTTTAGTGAACTTTGCAAGCTACCCAATCCCTATCAAGTTAGTTAATAGAAGCTAGTTTTTTTTTTTTTAATTCCACTTTCGATTTGAATTTATGAATTGTGCAACCTCAAATCCTACCCTTATATATAGACATGAGACTCTTGCATTAATCATGTTGGCGAACAACCAATATGTTCAAACTAAAAATACAAAAATAACAAAACCATGAAAATCAGATCTGAAACCACATCTTGGCTTGATACTTCGGAAACAATATTAAAAAATGGTGACAAAGGAAAGCAATTGACCTTTTGAAGCTGGGGTAAAACTCTCCAATACCCATTAGTTACCATATTGCAAAACAGAAAAGGTGATTGGCAAAATTATAGATAACTACAGAATTCTGCACAGTTCAATCCTCACTAAAAACAATGCAAACTAAAATTCCTATCAGATTCCAGGCTTGCGTAATTCATCTGTTCCATGCGCGAAGTGGCACCTTTCCCCAAAAGTGCAGGATCCTTTGGTAAAGTTTTCACACAGCTTGGTCTTGAAGTTGTTTGCAGGGGCAGAAGTCTGTGAAGTAATGTTTTTTCCTGGAGGTCTAGAGACCGAACTCACATTTAGAATAAGGTCATGGACCATGGCACTGGCTTGTTTGATCTGATCAAAACTGCCTTCGAGCTCAATATTTCTAAGGTTAGGATCTGAGTCATGTTCCCTAATGGAAAGTTTAGCACCTGTTAGGTGACACATTTGCTTGGAGTTAACACCATTTTTTCCAATGATAGCTCCAGCAAGGGTAGCATTAATACTAACTTTTGCAGTGGCCGAGACTCCAAAACCGGCAGCAACTCCATGAGCTGGAGGTGGGGGCTCAATTCTCCCACCAACACTGCTGCTTTGCATTTGTCCCATGGCGCGAGTATCTTCATATGCAGGGACCGTGGGCCAGCCAAGCTCCCACTCACCATGGGCAAAGTGACATTTATCCCCGAATTTGCAACCTTCAGCTGTATTGAACTTGTTGCACAACCGGGTCTTAGCAACTGGTGGAGAAGAACCGTCTGGGAAGGATGGTGGAACATTTGGATTTCTACCAAATGGTGGAATAGCAGGACTGCTACCAACATTGATCATCTGAGAGACAACTTTTAAGCCCCCAAGAACATAATGCAGGAAATGGCATCCCTCGCCAAATGGACATCCAGAGGTGCTGCATAATAGATGAAAGCATATAATATTAAACTAACATACATATAAACCATCTGTTCAGACTAAAAAATTAGTAAATATTTGAATGGTCTCTGCAATTCACAAATCATTTTTACAATTTGATGGAACCCAGATGAGTGCAGGGTTGTAACAAAAACAGTTATCGAACACATGACGCATAATACATCAGTGTCTTCTAACGTACAAGGTGGTTGCAAAGAGATGGCCCCAGTGCAACTTATAATCCTTCAATATATTCTAATATCAGCATTATTTCATCCACAAAAAGTAGAGATTATCACCAATATAAACAGAAACGACAAGGAGACGGAAGAGGAGTATGAAAATGTGAATTAATGCAAATTAGGTATCTCAACTTATAGTAATTCTCGGTGATGTATAGAGGTGCAGGGTGTATCCCAAAATCCAAATAACAATAGAAATAGCTTGTTGAAAACCAGAACATATGCAGATAAAAATGATAAAGAACAATACAGAAAGTGGCCAATAGAACAGAAAAGTGGTTACAGAATATGAATCGTAAAAGATTGTGAAAATAATATTAGTATCACATATTTGGCCCTCGGCCTGCAAGGGAAACTTCCTAGCAAAGAAAGGTTAAAGATATTGCAACAATCAAGATAAGATTCAGCATCAACATAAGATGGGTTTGCTCAGTAGAAGAGTGCCAATGGTATATTTCAGCTCAAACCATTATATTCACAACCTAAAAGTAAAACCCTCAAATCATTTCACAACCTAAAAGTAAAACCCTCAAATCATCATTTACTACACTGTCTTAAACCTACAACAAAAACAACCAAGCCTTAACCCACTAAGTGGGATAGGCTACATGAATCAAACGACATCATAATATTTAAAGGTGCATTCATCAGGTAGTTATACTAGAAAAGAATAAAGTTAATGGACAATTATTTAGCATACATCAATGCTATATGTAGCAAATTATTTTTCAGGAAATTACACAAGTGTTGTTTTTCTTAGTTAAAAAGTAGTAAACTGCAGATAACGGTTTTTGGCTGAATCCCGGAATTGGTGGAATTCACCCAAGTAGTAGTGATAAATAGCCAATCACATTTAATAGTGAATGTTTTTTCTTCACTGAATTTGCTTATATATGTTAACGCAAAAAGAAGAAAGTGATAAAGCTAAAACGAAGAGTAATAAAGACAAACCTGGTCTTCCTTTCTTTCGGGAGGCATTGCCATTGCCATTGCCATTGCGATGATGATCCAGCTACATTACCGATTTGCTTATATATGTTTACGTGAGGAGAGATGACACACGTGCGACGCTCATTGATTCTGAAATAAACGCTATCGCACTGTCCGCCCGTAGGTATGTATTCTCAACCATTCTAATTTGTTTTCTTATCGCGGCGTCTGTAAGGTGTTTGATTCAAAGCCCAATAGTAGTAATACTTTTCTGCTTGCTTGCTGCTTCTAAGATGGCTGGCAATCTTCTTAGAATTGAGGGTGTAAAATGTGTTTGTTTTGTGGTAGGGTGCAAAAAAATAAAAATGCTAAATCATATTTAACGTAGCTTAGTTAATACTCAACACTCTTTTTAAAGTATAAAACACAAATTTTATCATAGTATATCGGTTACGACTTTAAACTATCTAGAGTAACTAAATTGGACATATTTCATTACCTCAAGATGAAAAACAAAGGAGGTTATAATTTTATATAGTAACTACAAAAGTTATTAGCATTACTTGCACCAAACTAAATACTTTGTTGTTTAGATTTGCAGATGATCGAGCTAGATAAAGATGAGTTGAGGTTAACTTACCCGCACGGACTCTCCATGTTATTATAGCATCTAGTTGTGGACTTTATGGTTATATTCGGGGTACTAAGCTGACTTCAAAAAAGATTGATCATAAATATTCAGGGCTTACACTCATGAGCTATCAGTCTGATGTCATTCGATCATCCATGCTGGAGCCGGCCTTCCCCAAATGAACTACCTATATGAGTTCAAAGTATAAAGCCCTATATGGAGCCCATTTAACAACTATATACAAGGTAGAAGTTACCTCCCATTCACTATTTACTATTACTTGATATTAATTCTGACTTGGACATTAGAATGCCTCTGTAGATTCCTCCCCTCGGACTGAACCACCACCACGTAGATTATCAGCACTGGCTGATTAACATCCAACCTCCCTTGAGGTGAACTCATCTTTTAAAACTAGGCTTAAAGGTATGTTTAGTCCTTGCAAATAGGCGCCATTTAAAATTTCGTCCCTGTAATCGCTAATCCTGGCGATTTACCCTTGCAAAGTTTAATCATTTAAAATTTCGTCCCTTAACCCACTGAATGACTGCCACGTAAGTGGGTTAAGGGACGAAATTTGATGACGTGGCAGTCATTGAGTGAGTTAAGGGACGAAATTTTAAATGATTAAACTTTGCAAGGGTAAATCGCCAGGATTAGCGATTACAGGGACAAAATTTTAAATGGCGCCTATTTGCAAGGACTAAACATACCTTTAAGCCTTAAAACTATAACATTGCTAGTTATACAATTTGTTTTTGGTGAGTGTGTGACCCAACTATTCATGCCGACATTTTTAACCACCATTGAGGAAATTAGCTGGTTAATGCGGCTAAATTGAACGGGGAGCTTGTTTAATTATTAAAATAATATCTTGTTCCCACCTTTCCCCAAACTAAGAAAAACATCTGCCAAGTGTCTATATATACATAGCCAGTGACATAACTCTTCAAACGTCAATAGTGGAAAAGTTTAAAACGAGCTACTTTTTCTTTGGGAGAAATGTGAACCAAGTTTTTTGTGAGTCATTGAAGCTATTTGAAATTGCGACAATCATGCAAATGCTATTGGAAATAAACACAAATTAAGTTGTGGATAGAAATCTAATGTTCTCCTTGGTTACTGACACTCTTATTTCAAACACAATACAAAAATGCCACAATAAATATAAAAGCAATCATACACGACCATATTCACCTATGCACAAATAAATTAAAGAGATCACTGAAAGTGGACTGTACTTCTGACTTTCACTTGACATTTACATTCAAATATTGCTTCCTCATTTTGATTTGTATGTCACTTGAGTACAACAAAACTAGGACGTGCAAGATGGCCACCAAAGAAATAGACTCGACCTCGTCTGAATCACAAATATTGTTGCTTAGAGATGACGCTTTCAGACTTTTATTCAAAGAACTTCGACAAGAAGGTAAATGTTGCACTTTGTTCCCAATGGAGGTTGCATTTATTCCTTGATGAAAATTAAAACCTGGAAAGAAATAATTTGCATTACTAAGATTTATGCATGCAGTTGTAATATATGTATATTTATGGATGTAAGATTATAAACTTACATGATTTATAAGGGACGCTGTTGTTGCATTCTGAGCTTACTTGTAGATAGGTGGTGGTGGGGAAGCATAAATGTAAACTGGTGGAGGAGGTGATTTCACTGGTGGGGGAGGTGATTTGTATATGTATGTGGGAGCGGGGGCTGGGGAGGGAGGAGGTGGTGATGTGTAGTGGTAAGGTGGTGGAGGAGATGATGTAGGTGGGGGAGGACTCACATAATGGTAAGGAGGTGGAGGAGACGCCGTTGGTGGTGGAGGGGATTTGTAGTAGTAGGGAGTATGAGGAGTGGGAGATGGTGGAGGAGGACTTTGATAGTAATAAGGAGGTGGTGGAGATGGAGATGGAGGTGGAGGTGACTTGTAATAGTAAGGAGGTGGAGGTGACGGGGATGGTGGTGGAGGTGATTTGTAGTAGTATGGAGGTGGTGGAGAAGGCGATGGTGGTGGTGGGGAATGATAATAGTATGGAGGAGGGGGGGAGGGAGAGGGTGGAGGGGGACTCTTGTAATAGTATGGAGGTGGAGGAGAGGGAGA
>Ga0228710_1007085_pt1 | contig 16735 bp, 4 predicted proteins | sample MedpolnodulmetaG_FD_177995 | JGI IMG/M metagenome (GOLD analysis project Ga0228710, IMG submission 177995) | Root nodule microbial communities from Medicago polymorpha collected in Santa Monica, California, United States - pink nodules | ecosystem: Host-associated > Plants > Roots > Nodule... | reverse complement strand
AAAAAAAAAACTTTTTTTTTACTGAAATTTTTTTTTTAAATAATTAATATGGGGATTTTTTAGGCCCACAAATAAAAAGATTTTATAGTGGGCTTGACCCCAAATAATTTTATTCAATTAGGAGTCTTTAATTTAGTGGGCTTGGTGTGAGCGTTTTTAAGTGGACCTTGAAATTTGGGGCTTTAGGTACACTCAACCGGGTCTCATTGTTTCAAATATTAACTGAACTCAATCATACTTGTTCCTTTATTTAATGTGCTATTACTTTTCACGCGTAAACACCAGTTTGAATGTAAATATTAATTTTGCATTAATTTTTTGTTTAAGAAGAAATATATTTTCAAATAAACCACATTTTACTATTTATAAAATTACGGTAAGAATATACTCTTTGCCTCCATTGTACATAAAAGAGAATATACTTTTCATTAAAATCTAAATAATCTAATTTCATTTCTTATATTTAGTTTCGAGGGAGTACATATTTTTTTACAAGAAAAATCTAATTCATTTCATTGAAATAAGAGAATCAATGGATGTAGTAATGGCATGATAGACTTCAGGATTGTTATTGTATATTTTTTTTGAAGAAGTTAAATTAACCCTCTCAAATTGGCACCAGAGAGAATTGAACCTGAGATCTTGAGGAGGAGCACATTCTCAGGTTCCAAGTCAATACCACTAGACCAACCTAAGTGGATTGATTGTTATTATATATTACTACATTAACAAGATTATGAGCAACCATATTTACATATCTGTTAAAAAACTCAACATAGGGTTTAAAAGTTGAAACAATTAAACTCCGCTAGAGAACAACACGTTCTAATAATAGCACCAAATTCAGTAAAATCATGTCGGATAGAATTGAATGCATCAGCTACACTCTTCAAATCCGTAGAAAACCACAGGATTAGGAGCCAACTCTTTAATCTAAGCCATTGTTGCAAGTAGCTAGTCCTCTAGTATCCCCAGTAACAATGTTTTGGCTCCAACGAACAAGCCAAACTCGTCTCTTACACAAAACCAAATCCTACCATGATGTTTTTTTAGATGAAAAAGGAATATCTATATTGCACCTTATATGATTTTGAGGGGAGCGAACCCACCTAATTTTATTAACAACAGTCGAACTAAAACCCTGTCATTGCCATTTCATCTAGAAAACATTCCCTCCTCTAGCAAACACATTTCCTCTATAAATCATTAAAAGGAAATGCTGACATGTGTTTTTAATGCGCACTAAAAATAATCATAATAATTACTATACACGTGTTCTTAAAACATAAGTTAGCCTGACACATAATTAAAGCATAAAATAGTATAGAAGTTGTACCAAAAAAAGATCTTACATGATAATGCTCACAAAAACTATTTTCCTATGGCAAATTATATGGTACACCCAATATATTTGAGTGTATCGGTACGCTCACTCTTTAAATTAATAGTTAATGAGTTGTTTTTTGAAGAAAAATATTGTTTTTTATCACTATAATTATAATAACTAAATCTTATTTATCAAAAGGGTCAACGAAATAATAATAATTTTTTTTTAATTTTTATCACTCATGATTGAGAACATTGATTATTTTTTACGATAATATGTAAAAAAATTACTATGATTCTTATAAACAATGAAATGATGTTTTTTCTTACGAAATGATGTTCTATAAAATATAAATATTGAAAAATAACTATTTGTTACATGAAAAATGATCGTTAGTTTATAAAATTATAAAGCGAGAATACCGGTACACCTCACTTTATGAGTGTACCGTAGAAGCTCCCTTTTCCTATATCTAATATTGCTAATATGAAGATTGAAATCAATGCATTGACCAAGATAACAGGAAAAAACCTGTGTGCCGTGATCCAATTTGCTGAGTCATACTCCTACTAGGATTATTTATAATGAGCTTATCTTGGTGAGTGACGTAATCCATGGCTAACAAAAAACATGCCAACTTCAGCAATCAGTACTTGTCACGTGCACACTTTTACTCATTTCATCAGCCACTATACTTTTGGTACACATCATATTTATTCTGTCTGCAGTTACAGATTTACTACTGCAGTTTATGTTTGGACATTTTTTCCCCTCAAAAAAATGTATGGTCGATATTTTTTCCCCTCAATTTATTGAAATTATTTTCGATAAATAAAATATATTTTTTATTGTGGTTGAGATTCAATTGTCTTAAAACTAGAATCCATGAAAGACAAAGGCTTCCTTAATTCCCCAAAATGGTCAAATTAGAGTTAATCTAATTTTCTGTAAGAAGATAAAAATGTTACATATCGACATATACATGAAATTGACACAAATATTTCCATTATCTTGATATTAAATTATAAAATTAATTTGTACAGTAAATACAGATCAATTGATTACATAAATATTTGATACGTTGAGGTTTGATTTCAAATTCATAATTTCCAAACTTCTCAACACTTATGACTTGTGTTTGCATTTGCAGCATGGACGTGCGTTTTCGCACTTTGATAATTGGAGCTTCACAAAAATCACGTTCAACAAGCATTGGAACGCAAGAAAACCCCTTTTAACACGAAGCATATGTTTTGTGTGTGAGCTTTATTGCAAAACTCTTTAGAACAAAAAATTATAACATTAACAGAAAATACTTATTTGCCCACAAGTATTTGGGCGTTATGTTTAGACACGATCGGTCACTCACACCCTTGAAAAGAGATAGCAATAGAAAAGAATAAAATAATGTGTATTTTCAAATAACTAAATGATAAACATTTTTATTGTGCTCAAATTATGTGTTCACATGCTTATGTCCATGCAAAACTTTCATAATATTAACTTATGAAATAAATTACCCTTGTTAACTTGTGAAATATTATTTGCAATCTCAATTGATAAAGCATGATTATAAAAAGTTTCTAATCAATTCACCACAATTAGTGTGTGCCGCAAAGTATTCTCACAGCTTATGCTCTTTGGATTTGTTATGGAACTAATCCTCGAGTCAGCAACAAAACATTTAGGGATGACCTATCTATATGATGGATGGATCAAGTTCAAAATGATAAACATTTTTATTGTGCTCAAATTATGTGTTCACATGCTTGTGTCCATGCAAGACTTTCATAATATTAACTTATGAAATAAATTACCCTCGTTAACTTGTGAAATATTATTTGCAATCTCAATTGATAAAGCATGATTATAAAAAGTTTCTAATCAATTCACCATAATTAGTGTGTGCCGCAAAGTATTCTCACAGCTTATACTCTTTGGAATTGTTATGGAACTAATCCTCGAGTCAGCAACAAAATATTTAGGGATGACCTATCTATATGATGGATGGATCAAGTTCAAGTTATGTTGTCAATTCTTCGTTTGCATATTGAATAATTAAATACTCCCTTTGTTTTTTTATATAATATGTCACTTTGTCACTTCATACATATGTGAAAATAATCTAGTTAATTTTATATAGAAAAGAGAAATTACGAATAATTTTGCAAAATTATCTTTTATTGATGACATGAGAAAAATAAAGTAAAAGAAATGAAAGAAGAAAAAGTAAGTAAAATGTGCGATAGAAAAAATATTAATATTTCATGTAAGTATAATATAACTCAGAATTTAATGCAAATTTGAGTGTTCAACTCTTGAATATTTTCTCTAGCACAAAAAAAAAAAATCTAGTCCAACTAGTCAAACGATGATATCTCATATCAGGGCCAATGAGTCCAAAATATGTAACTCGTTCGTTCTAGTTCCCAGAGAAATGACACATGGGCATGTAAATTTATTAGTCTACCAAAAACACCTTCATGTGAATGCTACAGTTACATGTACATATTTATTTCACCAACGCTGGATGCTATGTTCACCAAATGTATGGCACAGGTGATGATGAGCAACAATTCAATTTCACAGGGAAATAATAAGTGAAGTGAACCATATATTATATACTTTCAATCTTATCATATAAAATTTTCATGTTTATCTCGTTTTCATAGAATTTGATAAGACCGAGTAAAAAGATAGAATTTGATAAGATAAATGTTACCAGAGTCTTGCTTCATAGAAAAAAGTAAAATATAGTAATTGAATAGTATTTAATTTCCTCAACTACAAATAGTAGCACATCAAACTAGACCGTTAAACGGATACATTTGATTAGTTGTTCCATTAACCAGCGACTAACAGAAAACTTGTGTCATAAATGAGACAAGGACGGAATTGTTCATTTATATTTTAACTTTTTCCTTACAGACAATACTATTGCATGAGTATGAATTAAATATAAGTAAGGTAAAATGTTTTGATTATGGTCTTTACTTGCTTGAGTTTTTGATTATTTATTTGCTTTTGATTAGGAGTCTACCTTTGTATGTGTTCGGCATTACCTAGTGCTTAGGTAATAATGGTCTTTGGTTTTATTTTGCAAATGTTTTTCAATTTTTGGCACATCTTGTGTATATATTGTTGGCTTTTTTCAAAAAATATAATTATAATTTTTTTATTAATACTATTAAATGTCTTAGTGGATTTTATTGAAAAAAGATCAAAAGTGTTTTGGTAGATGAGAAGTTAGACATCGTTCACTTGTACACATCTATGTACAAAATGATATTTGAGAAATATCTATGCATAAAGGTTAAAGGTTGTTCTCCTACTTCTGCAAGTGAAATTGTTATCCAAAGTATTATAGCTACTAATAAGGCATCTTCTTTTCTAAAATCTAGATTCTTTAAAGATAATAAGCATCGTGTTGTGTATGTTCGGTCTTCAATTAGACCTAGTCTTAAAGAGTTGAGTTTCAATTTGACCTAATTTTAAAGAGCAGAGTTTGTAACTCATATTTACGGTTACACTCTATCTTTACTAATGTTGATCATTGCATTTTGTTGTAACATGGCCTAAATGCCTCCCTTTTATAAAAAAAAAAGAAAAGAAAAAAAGAAAGAGAGTTGATTCCTTTCGCTTCCAAGTTCCATTCATAGTTCTTGGCATATCGGTAACGGTGAATTGATTCAAAAGAAATGTTATGAACACTCTCTTTCTAGCACTCCTCTTCATTCATATCTTAAAACATTTGCTTGCCGTGTCAGTATTTTTAATAAAAAGTTGACATTAGGGACCAAAAATAAAGACATAAGATTGAAACCGAAATTATTTTTGAAGTGACTAAAACTAAATTTCACAGTATTTGTAGGGACTTGACACACACTTTTTTTTAGGAATAAACACATTTATATAAACTTTTTTAATTTGAGTTGTATCAATTAATTGTTTTCAAAAGGTTACTATAAAATTAATATTTTTTTCAGAGATATATAATTAATATTTATTCAGCTAAAAAATGTAATGTTTAATTGAAAAAGTTATATACCGACAATGAAAATTCATGATTAAATAGCACTCCCTCAAATTGAAACAGTCTAAGTTAGTATTTACATAAATAATACCCATGAACTCATTATTTCCTTTATTCAATAAGATTAATGTGTCTACCTACCTATCAACATCATACAAATGTAAAGAGGTATTTTTTCATGGTCACAAGACCAAATCAATAGTATTTGGACACACACATAAAAAGATAGTCTTTAAAATATTTAATTATTTTTTTATCAATTTCCTCTTTATTATTAAAAAAATATTTTTTTATGTGTGTGTGACCAAACACTTTTTATTTGGTCTTGTAATTATATTAGAATTTCTCGTATCACGTGGAGTGGAATTTTCATTTTCATACATTCAAATCCTCACTTTTATGAAATACAATGGCTCTTAAACTATAAAAAAAAAATATGTATGATTATGTGTACAACTACTGCCATTTAGAGTAATAAATAAATGCATCCAAAAAGGTCAATTCTTAAAAATGTGTACACATCGAAAATGAAATTTTCTAAAAAGTGTATATACTTTTAAAAATGATTCAAATCTTCATAACCTTTTAGGTGTGCATATTAGGTAATTAGGCCAACTTTAGTTTTTTGTGGAATATTGCAAATTGGTACTTTCTCCATCTTAAATGTTTCAAAACAGAATCAAACATTGAATCTACAAGGTTTTGAGTTATAGTTCAACTTATTTCGCGATAAAACAATCGTTGAACTGATCAAACAACTGAATCACACACATTGTCAATTTATAGCTCGATTGATTTAAGCATCCGATTCGATTTTTAAAACTATAAACATTCATGTGAGGACTAGAAGCAACAATACTTTTTTTTAAAAGGAATACATTGTACACTAATATCCAAGACACCTTCATTCCTTCCGTGTCACAACTCATAAATGTCATATCCAACAAGAACAATCAAGACCACATATTAGAATGGAAACCAAAAATAAATAAAATGAAGTATAAAAAAAACAAGATGGACTAACTTCAAAAGCATATACATAAGATTATCATCAAGAGCATTTTTTCAAATCACTAACTTGTTGAACAATCCCTTCATTACCTGCAAGCATCATATACTTATCCCTCCTAGTAAAATTTGTACACTCAAAACCCAAAGCATCACCCAACTGTTTCTGTATATAATTAGCCACTTCAACACTTGACTTTCCTCCAGCACATGTAAGTTCTTTAGGTACCTTCCCAAGAATTTGAATATGATAACTTGGCTTAGGATTCATCAAGAAAAAAATAGGATCCAAACACTTCAATCCGCTTGCTGTGGTCCCATAAAACATGCTGACATGAGTATTCATTGCCACAGGCACTATCTCATTAGCCAACTCAGCAAACAATGAACTAAACCTTAACAAATATGGTTCTCTACATGTTGTTCCTTCAGGACAAACAACTAAATCACCTTCTCTTAGTAACTTTTGCATTGTTTCACCATCTTGTTTTCTGTCTCTTGTTAATCTCACTGTTTTTATTGGTGCTATGAACTCAGAAACTTTGCTTAAACTATATGTTACTGCAGTTAAAGGCTTTGCTAATGATGTGCTTAAGAAAACAGGATCCAACAATGTCCTATGTGTGCATACAAATAGAACACCTTTGTTTGGTTTTGTTTTTTTAGGGATAGTGCCTTTGATTTTTAGATCTATGCCACTCCAAACTCCTAATTCAAGTGCTAATTTGTAAGGAAGGAAAATACCAAGAAGGATTCTATAAATTGCTAAAATAATTCCAATTGGTAGCCACATGAACATGTAGAGTGTTGCTAAGGGTGTTGGCAAGAATGCTAATCTTCCATCATGAAATATTAATGGCTTTGGATATTTGTCCCTTGGCATGATTGAGTTTGGACTATTCTTGTTTTCTTCATTGTTCACAACATAAGCTTCCTGTCATAATCATGCAGAGGTGGAATTAGACATAACACATCAACTTAATTAAAACATGTGTACTAAATTAATTATGTTCTATATGGAATTAGATTTGTACTATGTTTATGTTGTACTAATAAAATTAAAATTCCAAATGAGGAAATAATAATGTTTTTTTGATTCATTGAAATCGAACTCAATACCCTAAGTTTACATCACTCACACACTTTATGCACCAACTAGCGCTAGACCCAGTAGTTAGAAAATAATAATGTACATCAGAAAATACACAAAATGTTTTATAGATACCTTTGCCAACCCTTTAAAAAAAATTGTTTAAAACTTACCTTGCAAGTGGAAATGAAAAGATGATGATGTAAACTTGAAGTTCCAATTCCAATATCAGGTTTTCTATCACCAAAATACTCCTTAAGTGCTCTATGCTTAACAAGTAAGCCAGAACTAGTGAGAAAACCAGTGAAGTAACAACCAAAAGTGTGTAACTCTGTGCCTAAAACATCACCGACACTCAAATACTCTTTCAAAAATCCTTCTACCATAACTCTAGGCACACTTGTGATAACAACTTTTGACCCAGCTGAAGCAAGAACCTCAAAAACTTGAAGATTAAGATTCTCTAAATAAAACTTTGGTAAAACAGCCCTTGAAACATTTTCCATGTCCTTTATTCTTAAACCACAAAAGGTTATAAAAGTCATAATCTTAAGTTTTAACTCATGATCACAAATCAAGAGTAAAGGACAAGACAAAAGCAAGAAAAATGCTCTAAAAATGCTGCCACCTTCAAAAGCAACAAGCATGAAATAAGGAAAAAATGAATGAGACCTTAAAAGGACTCTATGAATGTCACAAACAATTGTTTGTGACATTCTACCTTGTAAATCACATTTTGTTATACTAGGAAAAGAACAAGGTTGATGAGGTGGTTTAGATGATAGATAAGCTAAATTAAAACCATAACTTTTCATTTTTCTTGCAGCTCTATAGTATGAATTTGCAAGTAGTTGGTACAAAACCAAATCTACAAGCCTTAGAAGAACCATTGGAAACATCATGGTATTTCAAAAAAAAAAAACTATGTTGATGATTTTTGAGAAAAGCAAAAAGTAAATGGAAAGATTAAGGATAGGAATTGGAAATGTGTGTGTCTGTGGTGAAGAGCAAAGTGTACAGATAGTAATATTTATAGAGTCATTAAAGGAGTGATTGTAGCATTTGGTTAACCACACAGTTGGCATTAACTTCACCTAGCACATTTTTATTTAGATTTTTCAATTTTTGGTATTAGAACTTGAAATTTTTTATTTCATGCTAATGCTTCCAACATGTTGCCAGATAGTAATAATGTTTAATAGAGTAGGTAGGTTAAAATGTTGGTGACCGCCTTAGGCTTTCAGAGTCTTGGTAATATTTTTTTGAAAAAAAAGTTAGAACAAGCACACACATGTACTTTCAAATTTAAATGACATAGTTGGTTTGATTCTCTCTTAACTTAATCAGAAGTTATAAATTCAATGAAACAATTTTAAAAATTTTGAAATTTTATCTTTTAATATAATTACTTTCGACTTAAAAGATTAGTCCTTGTAATTGCATGTTGATGATAAAAATTAAATAAAAATACCACTTCTTTTGAAAGCCTAAATTCATGAAACAAATTCTCTAGTTCAATTTTCTCTTGCCGTTGTGTCCATATGAGCCAATAGAGAAAGTTAGATTACCCACATCATTGGATCAATTGACTTTTCAATAAACCATTTTTATACTCATCTTTTGGTCAAAGTGCTCCTTCCAGTAAACCTCCTTTTGTCCTTGACTTTTACTGTTGCTTTATTGAAGACTGTCACATGTTTGACTTTGGTTTGTTCACTGTTTACACATTCCCAAGGCTGTTATTGATGATCATACTTGAAGTCGATCGGGTAATAGTTAGATAATTTCAAGGCTTAATTACATTTTTGGTCTTCGCATTTTGAGTTCACAAAAATGGTCATGTCTCTTTCATATCGAATAAAATTGTCCCTAAACTATCATATTTTTGTAGTTTTAGTCTTACCTCCTATTTTCAACTCCAGAAACGCAGAGAAATGACAGTTTTAGACTTACCCCTATACTCAACCATGAAATAAACAAGGAATAAAGCATGGGTACAAGGAATCCACTTTATTAACATAATTTTTAAACATAATTTTTAAGATAAAATTTCAAATTTAATTTATTAACATTCGTCTTTGAAACATTCGTTAAAATTTTTATTTTATTTTTTATTTTGTATATCAGTGAGTTTGGGTCCCCCTATATCAATCCTAGAGTAGAACAACTATGAAAACGGTTAGATCTGCTCTTAAAAAATGAATAGCTAAGTCCAAGGAGGGAATAGTTCTAGTGATTCCCAGAGTTGTTGTACCGTACAGTTGTTATATGAGATCCAAATATCATCTACAGGTAATTGCGGGCACATGAGATTTAATTTATTGATTTATTTGACAAAAGAGATTTAATTAATCATAACTTTTGATTATTCAAATTTAAAATAAATATACATATATCAATTTAATAAGTGTGATTGTCATCTTTTGACCTACACCATATACTTCTAAACTCTGGTACACATAGTACACATGATAAGAACTTCTAATTGATTTTACAAATTAAACAAGTTAGTTATATGTCACTTCTATTTAAATAAAATGAAACCATAGTTATGACATTAATATTGTGCTAAGTGTGTTTGAAAAATGAGAAGCATATGTGCGAGTAGGTTAGGCATAGTAAACTTGCTTAAAATTTAATGACATGACTTTGGTAGTAGAACAATTCATGTCATCTTCATTTGCTGGTTCGGTGAACACTTAATCATTTGATATGTCTGTTCAAATTCACAATGTTTGCATGGATACGTTAACAAAGATTCACGAATCTATGGTTCACTTTTTCTTCTCTTACGTTTCTCTTGCGTGAGTGCATAAGGATACAGTCTTTGTTAAACTAAAATGGGATTGTTGGATAGAAGAAACTTGCGCTCACAAAGCTTTTGCTTAAATTAGAGGTGTTTATGATGAGGTTTAGATCGATTTTAAAATAGACAAAAGGCATTTGATTCAAATATTAAAATTACATGTTATTCGGTTTAGTTTGAATTACTGGTTTAAATAATATGATTTGATTCAATTAAACAAGACTTAGACTAAATTACGTTTCAATTGAATAAATTTACAAATATAAATAAAAAAAAAGTCTAATAATATTATATTAAAAAGCCACGTAAAAGTAACGGATTTGGTGAAAATTATAATATACAATGGCCAAAAAATTCATATCAATAACAATGATACATTATGTTTAAAACATAATAAAAATTAGAAGTATTGTTTTTTTTCTGTAGTGGTCGGGGGTTTGAACCCCGGACCTTGCATATTTTATGTATTGTTCCAACCAACTGAGCTAAGCTCACAAGGACAATTAGAAGTATTGTTAATAAAACTTCATTCATTATCTCACCCTAATTAAAAAAAGAAAATAGTTTTCAAAGAAGAAGATACATTTTTTTAAAGAAGAAGGAGAAACATATATACTCAATAATATTCGCTTTTATGTATTTTTTTTTTTAAAGTTAAATTAATTCACCCAAATTGATATCGGGGAGAATAGAACATGAAACTTTGAAGAGGAGCACACTGTCAGATCTCAAACCAATACTATCAGACCAACTCAAGTGGGTTTTTTTTTATATTTTTTTTAGGGGAAATAAAAAAATGTATGCATTTTCTTTTATTTGTGTAGGTCGATTTATAGTTGAATCATATATGTTTGAATATCAAAACCCTAGTTGAAATATAATTTATATGTTCTAAAAATTTAATGTCTTAGTCTAAACTATTATCAATCATTTATAAGTTTGAATTGATTTCTTAACATATATTTATTGTTAAAATCAATTTTAAAATAAAAAGCTCAAATTTTGTATAGCTTAAACAAAATAAATTTTTTAGTCAATTCTATTTAAGAACAATCGGTTGGTTGGTTGAAGGACAAAAGGTAAAGTATAAAAAAACTTTATGCATGATATGATGAACATGCAAATTTTATAAGGATCTTGCTAAGAGTTCATGAGGTATTTGTTAAGGAATCAAATATAAATAGTATTACATTGGAATCTATAGATATAGGGGTTTGTTAGGATACACCCACTAGTTTTTATTAAGGTATGTTTTAGCAAAGATACATAATTTATTTATTTTTGGTGTGTAATTAATTAATTTATTTACCTATTTAAGTCTAAGCCAGTAAGCCTAAATAAACCTAAAAGTACTAAATCAATAACTGATCCCTTCTGTTGGTGTGCAATTTTTGAAGGATGTTTTGGATGTTTTTTTAATTTGTTAAATACTACGATTCGTACTATTTTATGAGTTGATTTGAAAAATTTTGAACCATAATTTTATTTTAATTATAATATTTTTAGTCTTTTTCATAGTTAAAGTGCAGATAATAGGTGCGGGTATGAGCACTAAGTTGCCCACGAATGTATGGGTGCGGGTACGGTTAATTTTACAAACGGGAGTATAGAAAATGACACTGTATTATAGGTACCCATTTTCATCCCTAGATATATTAGAGACTTGGCATCTTCGATGTTGTCTTGTCATGTTGTATAGGATGACACTCATGTTTAAGATGTTCTCTAGTAGATCCTCAAAGAAGCTACTGGCCCCTTCCAGTACTAGACGCTCTAGTTCTAAGAAATTTGAAAAAATCATGGTGTGTATGGTTAAGCCTAGTGAAGAAAACATGTAATCTTGCAAGAGTTTTACGAGCTTGGCTCATTCATGAACTTTTTAGTGTTAAATTTATGTCTTTAATATTAGTATTTAAATTTGATTTAAGTTATTAAAAAAATTAAATTTGATTTGATTTTTTTTCTTGTATGAATCATGATGTTATTTGGTATGAATCATGTTATATTTGAATGCCTATTTTAATATGATTTAAAAAGAAGAAATTCCATACATCTAGATACTAGAATCCAAACAAATACCGTTTAAATTACAAAATCCAAGCTGAGCAGTTTTGGAATTTCGAAAGCATGGGTTTTGGAGAAAAGAGATATATGTTATTTGAACAATCATTTAACCATTTATATCATAGTTACTGAAACAATCATAAATTTGCAAAGAAAAGTATGTATTGACATGAAAATCAAACAATAGAGAAAGAATGTAAAAATATAATGTGAATATAAAAGATAAAGTTGTCATAAAATAGTTGTATAAATAACATTTTAAAAAAAACTACTCAACTTTGCTATCGACATTATAGCCTAGAATGGAATAGAAGAATCTACTTCTCACCCCCACCCGCTCAAATTATATGTATTCTCATTTTGCCCTAAAAAAATAACTTAAGTAGCATGTTTCCCCAAAAAAAAAAAAACTCAAGTAAGAAACATTGTAATAATGGTTATCATCGTAATAAACTCATGATTTTTTATGATGCATCAATAATATCAACCTTTTAATTTGGTAATGAACGGTTCATCAATTTTATTTTTTTATAATTAACGGTTGATATTGTTTACTTTACACTCTAGAGTGAGTTGCTCACTTTAAAGTAGGCATATCCAATTATTGTCATCACACCAAATTTTTTAAACAACAAGTTAAAAATTTGAAACAAAATAAATCCCAAATATTTTAAGACTAATATCTAGAATGCAAGTTTTACCAAATATTTAAAAACAGAAATATCAAAAATATTTTAAATTTTGGATTTTTCAAGTGGCCAAATTGTTCGAATATAGTAATTTTCAAAAGAAAATGATATGTCCAGAATTTTAATATTCCAGATTTTTTAAAAATTAAATTTTCGTAAATGAATTAGTCATTTTTGAATCATGTCTAAATGCAATTTATATTCGAAATTAAGGCTATATTCCAGATTTTTCGAGTGACCAAAAGTTTTTTGAAATAGAATTTTTTTGGAACTTTTAATATTCCGATTTTTATGATAATAAAAATGTTTTTAGATGCGAGCCACAAATAAATTGTGGTTAAATGTAAATCTAAAAATTTAAAGTTTTTTTGAATTTTTTCAAAAACTAATATATTTTGAAAATTTTAAAACATTGAAATTTCAGATAAAAAAGAATTTGGGGTTTTCTGCACTATTTAAAATTTAGAAAATAGAAAAATTAATTTACTTTATATATATTGAAACTTGAAAGAACATTTGAATTCTTTTTATGAGTTTTGGGTGGTGGAGATACTTGTAGGTGTGTGTAGTAGATTCATCAAATGAAGAATAAGCAAGACCCAATGCGGCCCAAAGAATAAACAAGGGAAACCAAATGGACTGCTTGTGACTAACTACACAGAAAATTACTCTTTACACTTCCGCAATTGCTCTTTCACACCTCAAAATGACGTTAATATCACCAACAAGGGTGGCGAACTGCAGTTGGCTCAGCTGCATTTAAATGCAGTTCGTGGCAGAGCGTCAATTATGTACATCATCCGCAAAGACCTAACTTGTTTCATGGTTGTAAAAATCATTCCTAGAAATATGGAAGTTACAAAGAAGGTTCCTATGTTTGTTACAACGTTGAAAACAACTTATGAACAATATCATAAGTTGTTTTCATAATTCTTTCAAAAGGTTTCACAAAAATTATATCAATAGATAAGTTTGAATAAGTCAAACCAAATAGGTCATATAAACTTATACATATTTTGGTAAAATATATTAAAATAGCTTATGACATGATAAGTTATCTAAAAATTTATTTTAGTAATATTTATATAAGGAGGAGTGTTAGTAACACTCTTTTTTTAGCACTCTCTTTAACACTCACTCTCATATTAGTGAAACTCATGTGAGCCTAACTACTTTATGTGGAATCTATTTCCAAAATGTGGTACCAACATGAATTTCACTCAATAAGAGCGGGTGTTAAAAAAAGAGTGTTCATAACACTTCTCTTATATAAATATGTGTGTCATTAGATAAACTTAAATAAAATTAAACATAGTAAATATTTGTATATCACATTACCTCAAAAGCTATTTATATATGGGATCAGGGAAGCTAATAAAATAACGACCTTTCTTGTCTATTCTAGAAGAGAATCTTTAGGTCAATGTTTTATATTTTTTAATGGTTTCTATTGGTCTTCCCCTTTCTTAGTTTTTGTTTTTTGACAAAATCTCTTTCTTAATTTAGAAACTCTAATATCCATAAAAGAGCCTAACACAGACAGATACACACATCCTGCATTAGAGGTTGCGGAAATTTATTCCATTTCACTAGAGTTTGAGCTTCGTTGGAATGTGTTTGATTTGTTAAAAATTAAGGGATTGAACATGACAATTCTAGTTGTATTAGGTTTGATCTTAAAACTGTTTTTGAGACTGAGCAAATTGTGGAGCAACGGGCTAGACAAAGACTAAAAAAAAATCTTTTTTTAAATCACAGCACAATTTTTTGTCTATAATACAAATTGTCTAAAATACTAAAATAACATTTTATCCACTAAACACCTTACAAGATAAAAAAAATTGTTCAACACTTTAAAAATTTGTTATGCATTGTTTTCTCCTGTACTATGATGTTAAATATTATGTTGTTTTGTCGAACACTTACCTTTTAACATATCAAACACATCTTAAATCTTTATTTTTCACTCAACCTCCATCATTTAGTATTTACATATACCACATAAATAATACATGATTTTACACTCCTAATTCTTCATTTTCAAGAAAACTATTGGTAATTCAGAATTTGGTTAGAAGTAAATAAAATTTGTTCAATAATTAATAAATAATTTATCAGGCTTAGTTTATTTTCTTTTTGAAGGGATATGCGTAATCTATATGCACCTTTAAATCTATATTTGCACCATTTAATTTTAACTGTGTTGTTGTTGCATCGATGACCTCATTGATTTTTTTTTGTTGTTAAGTTAACTTATTGAAGCTTTAGTAAATATGTATTTCACTTGTCATTTTTTTTTTTGAAGAGGCTAAAATGAAATATATTACTCAAACAAATGGTTTCTTCTGACACAAGGCGTACCAGGAAAAGAACAAAGTCACAAACTTATTTACAGGGAAAATGGAACCAACATACAGAACATAAAAACCAGAGAAAGAAGTAGCATTGTCATATGCCCAACATAATGACCGGATTAAGCCACCATCCATGGTAGTTGTGAGCGAGATTGGGAAATTTCGCTTTCAACCACGTAAATGAAAGAGACTTAATCTTGTCTACAATCTGTTGAGTTGAACACACTTTATCATTGAATAACCTGCTATTTCTTTCTTTCCATATCTCTCACGTAGTTGCATACCAAATCAGATGCAAAATTGATTGCCGCACCATAGAACAATTACCACCTAGAGAACCAAACTGAATGAGGTAATCCGCCGGGTCATATGGAAGGACCGTGCAGACACCCAGCCAGCGGTGAATCAAATGTCAAACATCACCAAAAATATTACAGTGTAAAAATAAATGAGTGGAAGATTCAAGTAAGAAACTAAACGTAACGACTTAACGTGATAAAAAAAAGCGAGAAATTTACAAATGATGTTGGATCCCAAGCAAATACTCAAGTTATGGAAATAACCTAAAATTACTAATAGTTTGATTTTAAGAAAATAATTAAAGTCCAATAACTAACCTAATTTGTCTCTAATTCATTTCGGTCCTCGATTGCGATTTATGACGTAATGCGAAAAAAATAAATGTGATTTGTGTCGGTGCTACTTCTCATTATCATGATTACATAGTCCCTAATTACATTCTAAAGCTTCAAGGAACAAAATAGATGACAAGAAAATAAAATGCATAAATTAAATTACATCAAAACCTATTATACACACTAAAACTTTAAAGATAACAAAATAAAGTGACAAAAATAAATATGCATGAGATGACGAACAAATATAATGCAAAATAATATAACGAAATAAAAAAACAGTAAAATAAACAATTAATACAAAGCAAAAATATTTTTTAAAGGAAAGAAAACCAAGAGAAAATAAATTTTTAAGAGGAAATGGTGTAATAACTAAAAACAGTAGTGAAAATTTAAAAGAAAAATTGGGCTCAGACTGGATAGATCTGGACCGTCAGATGAATCTGAAGGTCCAGATCTAATTCCAGGTAAACTCATCACAGCCACAGGATCAAGGATCCAAGGTTTTAAAAAAAACAGCACAAAAATGAAGAAGTAACACAGGAAACACAGTGACCGTCAGATCAACGATTTGACAGTTAAAACAGACATCAACACGGTAGTACCATAAAACATGTGTAATACATGGCAACTAAATGTGTTGTCTCTGGAACTATTAATAACTCTCATTTTCTTACTTCTTCACAGAACAAACTGAATATACACAAATTAAACTGAATGTTTCTTCTT
>Ga0228710_1007082_pt1 | contig 16738 bp, 10 predicted proteins | sample MedpolnodulmetaG_FD_177995 | JGI IMG/M metagenome (GOLD analysis project Ga0228710, IMG submission 177995) | Root nodule microbial communities from Medicago polymorpha collected in Santa Monica, California, United States - pink nodules | ecosystem: Host-associated > Plants > Roots > Nodule... | reverse complement strand
TATTGTTTTTCTTTAATATTATGATGCTTTTTGGATCAAGTTTTTTTTTTCGAGGGGATGGATCAAGTTTCTATAATGCTCAAATTTGTATTCGACTGAAGAAAATATTATTGCATAGAAGTTTTTGATTAGTATATTGCATAAAATTAAATAAATTAATTTAGCTTTAATTGAAGAATAATATTTAATCATACAAAATTAATCTATATTTTAGATAATTCACCCATAACCTTATGACTTTTTCTAGTCTAACCCCATATAGTTCTAGTTACACCCAATTTTTTAAATTTTTTTACAATAATACCGAAATTACCTTCTTCATGTAAACTTCTTAAAACTTTTTTTTCATTATCACTTTTAAACTTTATCCTTTTTCACCCACAAACCACCAAGGATATGCAATAAATGCCTACTAAAATCGCCAATTAAATCAACATCTTTTCCATTGATCGGTACTCTATTCAAGTGAATTTCATAAATTTCTTCGAGTTTCTATTTATCGTTTGCTCCATGATTTATTCGATGTTGTTAATTTCACCATTGTCGATGTTGTTAATTTCACCATGGATTTTTGCGATGTCGTTTTGTTTGTTCCATGGTATAGCATGATTTAAGTTTACAGGGTAGCGTAATTTAAGTTTACATAGGTCACAAGTGAATTTAATTTACGTACATATTCTAAAAAGGAGTAACATAATTTAAAATTATGTAGAATAATTCAAGTTATACATGTACACGTAAACTCGGTTTACATAACCTGTGTAAATTGAATTTACGTTAGTTTACTTATGTAAACTAGGTTTACTATGTAAACTCAGTTTACATAACTGCGTAAAATAAATTTACGTTAGTTTACTTACATTATGTAAACTAAGTTTACATAAACTAAGTAAACTCATATTACAATATGGGTGAACACGTAAACTTAGTTTACTTAACTCATGTAAACTGAGTTTACATAAACTAATTAAATTGAGTTTACATAAACTATGTAAACTGAAATTACGTATACATAGAATCAACACAATCCAACTAAGAAAATGATAAATCGCTAAAAAAATGAAGCAATTAAGAGACCGGATACACGTGTGCATGCCGAAAGAGATGAAAAATTGAAAACTTACAAACCCTAATGGAGAAGGAAGACACACGAGCGATTGGTGCGATTGGCTGCTCTTGAAGATAATACCCGGGCGGAAGGAAGGAAATGAAGGTGTCCAGGCGTGTGTGTGCTTCTTTCTGGGTTTGAGGGAATAAGTGATCATTTCTTTTGAAGAGAATAAATGAACTGTATTTTGTGGGTTTTGAATTAAATTGAAATTTTTATTTTAATTAAAGGGTATATTAGTAATTTTGGGATGTAACTTGGATTATTTGGGGTGTGAGTAGTATCTATCTAACCTTATTCTTTTATCAACTTTCGATTATATTTCTCCCTTCTCATAACTTAATGGGTATGTTTCGCTGCTAGGTTCTTAATTTGAAAGATTTTTTCCTGAAAGAATTTTGGTGTTGTGCTATAACCTAACCATGATAAGGTTTTTTTTTTTTTAAGATGCAAGAGCATCAATTCATTCCAAAAAAAGAGTACAAGAAAGAAAAGGGGGATGAAACCAGAACCTTCTCAGAAGTTTGTAAATCTAAAGTTGGACATGCCCAACCTATTTCTAATGTACTCTCCCCTAATGAAATCAGGGATGTCATCAAACCAAAAAACATCTAAAAAAGTTAGTAAAAGACAAAAGTTGGCCAGACCATTTGCACAAACATTACCCTCTCTATAAATATAGACACAAAAAACCTCATGTTCTAAATCACAGTTAAACAATTATACCATCTATTTCTAAGGGACCAATGGATCACTGTGTTAGAGTTAAAAGCTTGTAAAACCAACTGTGAATCTGTCTCTAGCCAAACATTCCAAAAGCCTCTAGCAGCAGCTACCTCAATTGCAAGCATTGCCGCATTAAGTTAAGCAAAAAAAGTGTTTCCCTCACCAAGGAATTGAGCGAAACAACCAAAACAGATCCACTCCTCATTCCTGAGAATACCGTCGGCAGAAGCTTTGCTTGGGTTCTATGATAAGGTTTTATGAAACAAAGAGGTTAAAGTTTTTGCATTGTGTAGGTATAAAATTGTTTAATTAAGGGTAAATTAAGTAAATAGTCTGTATAATTATTCAAAAATTTGTTTTTGCTTTTTACAACGTTTTTACTTCTTACAAAAAAAATTACACTTTTTAGTTTTGTGTAATTTTCACTCAATATTTTTAGTCTCTATAAAATTTTCTGTCAGTTTTTTTAATTTTTGTAACGTTTTCGTCAACATTTTGTGTCTCTAAAAATGCTAAAGAAAAATGTTACATAACTAAATAATGTGATTTTTTGTAAGGACTAAAAAAGGAATTCTTTTTGAATATATATAAAATAAAAAAAAGGAATTCTAAATTAACCCTTTAATTAATTTACACTAACATTTAGTTAATATGTCACATTACATTATACATTTTTAAAATAAAAATAGAAAAAGTTTTTACACAATTTGTTTATTGTCTTATAAGATGTGATTGTTTAAGGAATGGTGTTCGGTTTTGGAGAATGATCGACTCACTGAGTTTGGTCATCATTGAAATTTTATTGTTGATTCTTAAGTAAATTTTGAATGTTGAAAATGACATGTCCTTAAGAACCACCTTCCTTCTTATAATTGGAACTAGGGTGGAAATATGTTGGATCATCCGACCAAAGTCTATGGTCTGGTCTACATAAAGTCTAGCTCTTGGTCCGACTAGTTTAATAAAAATACTATGCTCAGGTGTATAAAAAGGATATTTATTTATTTATTTAAATAGTTTAGGCTTAAACTTTCTAAAAAAAATCTATTATGCACGTCAAACTTTCGTCCCCGCCCTATTTGGTTTTATATTTTGTATGCTTTGGTTTGACAAAAATAAGAAAATTTTCTCAAGAATTTCATTTTGCCCTGAGTTATTCATACTCAACTTTGCAGTGCCCTCGTGTTTACTTGAATGACACTCAAATTGAAATTCTCATCAAGTGGAAACCTCCTAATTATTTCAAAATTAATATTGATGGATCCCATCCATTACATTTCTTTCGGTAACTCCTATTGTGGTGACCTTTTTCACAACTCAATAGTATGTTTATTACATGTTTCTTGTGTAACCTTGGTAGTGGAACTTAGTTTTGGCAGAACTCTTGTGGTCTCTTCCTTCTGTGATAGTGGAACTTGATTCCTTGGTGGTATTGAACATGGTGAAAATGCATTATTACTTTGAAGTTATGTCTAAAGTTCTTCCTTGATGAAGCCTTGCAAGTGGCTTCCATCAATCATATGATTTATAGAGAAGTCAACTGCAGCAGTGATTACCTAGCAAACCTTTATCATAAATTATTTTCTTAGTTATTGCAAAGACATACATAATGAGATTTCTTTGTCTCCAATCTTTGAGAAAAAAAACTATTTCAACCAAAATTTAAATTCGGGTTCTTTCAAATGACTTGTCTTCATCAATTATTTGAGTAAAATCATTTGATTATGTTGAGGGGTTAAATAAGTTTTTACTTCCTGTAAAAATTTTAATTTGTTTTAGCCTATCTAAAAAATTTCATCAAGTTTTGATCCCTCAAATATTTTCGATCACTATTTTTGGTTAAGTCAACTCTTTTATACAAAAACAATTAAATTTTATCTTACGAAGTGGGTCTGGCTACATGAATCAAATTATGTCATAGTGTTCTATCAAAGTCATGTATTTCTCCAGTTCATTAATCTCTGGATCCTTCTTGATAATTTCTCTTATAGTTTTTCTAGATTTTCTTCTATCCCTAGTGATTTGACTCATCTCCATCTGATATACTCCCCTTACTACAAAATCCAAATCATAGAGATTGGACAAAATTTATGTTTGGTGCCCATACTCAACACAACCCTCTCCTTTTATGTGTTTGGGATCGGCCATGCATAGCAAAGTTGATCAACTTATGTGTATCCTTCATATTTTTGAAAGAGTTTTTACAAAGATGTTTAGAAGACTATAACAATCTTTCCCTAAAAGCTTAGTTTTTTTATTAAAATATTGATTAAATATGAATTTTTAAACGCTAAAAACTTGAAAATTCATATTCAACTATACCTTGTTAAAAAAAATAACTTTTGCAAGAGATGTTTTTATAATGTATTAAACGTGAGTGCAAAAAATAATTTAAATTTCAAAAGATAACATGAGTTTGCTTAAAAGTAGAGATCAAGAGTTGTAACGAAAAACAATTGGAGGACCAAAACTTGCTGAAATTTTTTAAAAGGGGTTAAAAAATAAAATATAAGATATTTGTAGGGAAAAAAAACTTATTTAACACTTATTTTCATGATGAGATATGCTTAAATAAGATGATTCAAATACAACACCACATGAATACTAAATGGTGTATCAACCAATATATATAACTAGAAGGGTCTCAGATTGTTGTTAGCCAATGTAGATTTTGAAATGGACTTTAAGGTGGTGGTAGATAGTATCTATAGTTGTACTCTTGTAGTCTCGAATTTCGCGTCAATTATCAATGATTCTCGGAGCTTACTTTCTTCTAATTTACTAGCAACCTATGATGTGAGGTTTATTATGAGACAAACCAATAAAATTGTTCATAGTTTACCTAAGGTAACTTCATGTTATGCTGGTATCCATATTTTCATTTGAATTTCAATTTTTATCTCTATCTTTATTTAAAATGAAATGCAATAAATTTTCTCTCGTAAAAATAACTAGTAGGGTATTTTTAATTACATCATTCTATATGTTTTATCTATAATTCGTGACATTTTCACAATATTTGACACTAAGCAAGAAGCACCAAGTTAGATCATTGTCTCACGAGTCACATGTAATGAATATGGTATTCCTTGTTGGTATAGACAATTGAATGTCCCTCAGGTCCCCCAATAGCCTAAACGTTGCAGATCGATGATAGTCAATTCTAAGTAGGGCGATTCTGCACATAGTCTTAATCTTCATCATCATATGAATGGGAACAACTCTACATTAAATGTCTTGAATACATATGCCGAATCAGTGGCGGATTGGCCCAACACATATTGAACCTTAAGGCGAAATTTAAAATAAGGTCTTTCAAGTTATTACTAGTTTGTGCAACAAAAAAAAAATATTGATAGTATTTGTTTTGCGAAAGTAATATTTTTATTCAAAATTTCACTTTTTGAACTTTTTTGGATGCAAAATCGTTCATTAAATTATTGTAATTGGTTTCGTTTAACAACATTTTTTCAATCGACGATCAAACAAATCTATTTAATCTTTGTTGACGCATTGTTGATCTTAAATAAGATATTATTAACTTTAATTTTGAATTTTTTCTACAGACGTGACAATTATATGAATCGTTAACATTATTTTATAAGCAATATACGCATTTGAAAAAAATTAAGTCTTTTTATGTAATTAAGTATATCAACTGATGTATCATTTTTTACCTGGAGACAAACTCAATTTAAAATTTTAGCTCCGTAAATAAATATGAGGTATTGAGTATAATAGATAAAAAAAAATAAATAAATCTAAGGCCTTTGGCAAATATCGAAATTTCAACATTGATGTGTGTTACATTATGAAAATTACATTATAAAACACACACCAATGTTTGAATTTTGATATTATACGATATGAAAAGGATAGTGGCAACATTATTCATTATTATTATTAGGAAAATGTTAAAGAGTGTCATTAAAACATTGGTTAAGAGGATAAAAATATAAGCATTGTATTGAAAAATAATAAAAAGTGATGAATTTAACTTTTTTTAATAGTCAAAATATTGTTGAATTTAATACAAACTTACTACTTTTTTAAGTGTTCGGAAGTGTCATTAACCCTTATTATTATTATCTCAAGGTGGGGGTGAGTGACCCGGATGAAAATTATTATCATCGTCACTCAAACAATAATACTATACTAGTAAGAACATCAAAACTAGTCAAAGTTAAAATTATTGAGGATGTCATAGTAAAAGAGGATTCATTTTTGTTCTTGTTGGGATTCATATAGTAGACGGGTCAAAGGGAATAAGGTAAAGATAATTTCATAGCTATCATTGAAGGGAATATAAGGGGGTTTCTTGCTTTTTCCTTTTCCTTTTCAACCAAAAGGGATGTGCTTAATATCAAAAGCTGATGGTAGAAAAAGGGTTAGAATTACAACAAAATTAGAATGTCTTAAAGCAATATGATCATATACATAAAAAATCTTACATTGTGCGGACATTGAGACTAGAACTAATTTTATAGATATAACCCTCTTCAATCAAGACCTCTTCAATCAAGATAAAACTACGAGGGTTCATACATAATGTACAATAAAAGGTCATTAAAGCTTCAATCTTAGGCCTCATGAATTTTCAATTTTTTATAGCTAATAGGACATTAATTACAAATTTTGGATCCCTATTAACAATTTTTGGATTTTAGTCCCTACATTTTTAATTTGCCAATTTTGGTCCTCCTAAATTTAAAATTTATAAAATTAGATTCGACGCTTATTTTTTATGTTGTGACAATAATAGAATTGTATATGTGGAAGCAACATCATTATATTAATAAATAATATTAAATTCTTTATTTTCATAACTTAATTATTTTTGTGAAATATATTAATTATAATTATTGATAAAATACAAATAATTAATTTTGTAAACACTAGAGTTGTCTTGTTCCTTTGTGTTTATAATTTTATAATGTCAAATACAAAGTATGGATAACTTTTTGAAAATTAAAGGAAAAAACAAGAGAAATTTGAAAAAAAAACTAATTCAATCTCAACATGGTGCTCTCGATAAATTTGTTACTATACATAAAAATGACAGAGAAACAAGTTCAATTAGTGGAAAAAAGTAATAGAACAATCATCTATAGATGATGTGTAAAACGCCAACCGTCCTAGTTCCAATTTCAATCAAGAACAAGAAGATTGAAATTTGATATAAATGATTATGCAGCTCACAAACTAGATGATTTATATAAAATTTGATAATTTATATGATACTAAATCTCCTCGAAATTCATGTGCACTGTTTTGGGTTCACATAATACCCAAAACAAACACTATTACAACAAAAAAAATATACACATTTGTTGACTTGAAGTTGGAACATTGACGTTAGAATGAAGGTCTAAACCATACAATAATTAACAAAGACGATTTCATTCTTTAATGTCGAGAGAGAATGTTCTGGTACATCAAAAAGCAGTCGTGAATTCCTAATACATAGTTAAGCTAACAATTAGCTAAAAAAAATCACCAAAATACATATAGAAGGAGCTGGTTTGATCAAAATATTAATGTTTATGTTAATGTGAAAGAGGTTCAATAGGACAAGCTGGTTTTCGAGATGCTACTTGATTGTACTTTGTGATGGATTCAACATCATGACTCAATGTTTAGCAGCGGTTTTCTCGGTAAAGAGGATGAATACATACCACAACTGTCACTGCCATGCTCTGATTACACATTCAAAGCAAAGGACCACCCCCACTCGGTTACTTACCATAGTGTTGATATTCATATTGAACATGTTTTTCAAATAAAGAAATAACCCTTAAATATTCTTTGTTTCTTACCTAAAGCAATGAAAAAACTCATGCACCCCTTTTAAAAATATGGCTAATTTAAGGTCTTAGACTAAATAATATCACTAATCATATAGTTTAGGGAAAAATTAAATCACAAAATGTGATACCAACAACAACAAGTGTAGGTTAGAAGTCTCACATTGTTTAAAGAAGTGAAGGTTGACCATTTTATAAAAGAGATGACCCATAAACTCAATGTCTTAACGTTTTGGGTAAAATTGTGATGTCCAGCTCACTTGTATTGTGGCTCTGAGTCAAATGTGGGTGAATGGTGATCCCCTGGGCTCTCCTCGTGGCCCAACAGTGGTATTGTGGTTCGACGAAGAGTCCAAGGATGGGCCTGACCAAAGGTTTTGGATTAAAGTTAGGTGTTCAACTCACTTGTATGGTTGGTTTGGGGCCAATGTGGATGATCGACTTCCTTCGTGATCCAACATGTAGAAATGTGTCAAAAAGATTTAAGTTAATTACGATTTATTATTTGTTATGTTCGACTATCATAACATCAAAACATGTTAATAATATTTGAGAACAACATGGGGATCTCTGACATCAAAAAATAAGTCATGAAATGACAGCAACAAAATTACTTTAGGATTAACATCATTACTCCTAATGTTAACCAAAATGTTGCCACTTTCATCTCAAATTAATCTCACACACTATACTATATCATTTATAACATGTATACTTTCTAAATTTAGTCCAAATCTTGTTGAAATCTTTAGACTCTCCTTTTCTCAAATCTCTTGTGCTTTTCTTTACTCTTCAATATGCCTATAGCTGAGAAAAAATGAGGAAAAAGAATCCAAAATATGTACTGTGAGAATAGTTATTTCTTCCAGCTCAATGCAAATCACTTTATCAGCACAGAAAGCGAGGCTTCTCTTTCTTTTTTCATCATTGCAGTTACCATCTTGAGACTTTTTGTCTCCATGTCTTTCTCACACTGTTCTTGAACCCTTTAACCTCAATATAACATTATACACAAAGTGGAACACACAAGTCTAGGTAAAGAAAAGGGAAAATGGACTTTGATCTTGAGAACCCTTTATCCAGCTTCAAAGAACAGCAAAACTGTACTATATCAGAACTCTTTGCTTTAGAAACTGATCATATGCCCTCATCAAACTGCTTGAATTCAACACATTGTGAAGCCATTTCTCTCATACTTCAGGTAAAAATTAGGCATTTTCAATTCCTCTTTCATTTCACATATGCTACATTTTTTTATGTTTCTTCAGGTTCAGCATTCTTGCAATTTGGATCCATTTGTAGTTTATCTTGGTATAAATTACTTGCACCGTTTTATGTCGAAGCAAGAATTTTCGGTAAGCACATATCTAATGAACCCACTTTATGCTTATTTCTACTTAATAGCAAAGTGATGAAAACTTAGAACAATTGCATATTGATAGGATTCAAAGATTTCTACTTTTTGTTCTACTATGTTATTCCTCTCAATTTGCAGCAGGGAAAACCCTGGTTAATCAGGCTCATTGCCATATCATGTCTTTCTCTGGCTTCAAAAATGAAGAACACACATTTACCATTTTCTAAGTTGCAGGTAAAGCTTCAAATACATTTACAACTACTTAAAATCATGGTTCTAAATTGCAATCACAGTTGCTATTACACTGCAAACCTTACTACTAGGGTAAAATGCAGACAGATACGTCCGCAATTTCAATTGCGGAGACCTCAAAACCTTTATGTTGCAGCCGCAATTCCGGTCATTGACTGCAATTTAGAACTATGCTTAAAATCATTACTAATGGAAAGAGAACATGTGCAATGTGGCATAGTAGTTTGAAAAACTAATGTTTATGAAATTATACAATTACCAATGAAATAGAGAGAGGGTTGCAACTTCAATGGTGAAAATATACAAAAAATGGAACTAGTTATTCTTGGAGCTCTGAATTGGCGTATGAGGTCAATTACACCTTTTCCTTTCTTGAATTTCTTCATCTCTTTAGCTCAAATTAAAGACCAACCACTTAAAGATAGAGCTGCAGAGATAATCTTCAATGTTCATAATGGTACTTCTTAATCATAACTCCGTTTTAATCTTGAGTTCCAATCTTCACAAACTGAACTACATTTTATCTTTATACTTTATGAATGCAGACATTAAGTTTTTAGAGTATAAACCCTCAACTGTTGCAGCAGCTTCCCTTATCTATGCATCTTATGAACTATTCCCACAGCAATATTCTATTCTGACAGCTACAATTACAACTTCTGAGCATATAGACAAGGTGAGTTTATACTTATACAGTTATACTAAACCACTATTTAATATTTATTATTTTTTGGTGTTGGCATTAAATATTGGTGGTGATTGTTTTAGGATACATTGGCCAAGTGCATTGATATGATGCATGATATGTGGAGAAATGAAGTAAAAGGGTCAATGAAAGATACAAGCTTTTTAAGCACTGAAACTCCAGTGAGTGTGCTTGAAAGAAGCACCAAAAGGCAGAGAATTTGATCAGCTGAGGGAAACAGTCATATTCACAACATATGTTGTCACTGTTTCCACTCAATCCTAAAAGTAGAGGACACAACCACAAGGCATTGATTTGGAATATGGAGTTGAACTATTCATACACCTATGTGTCCTTTGTCAAAAGTTATAAAAAGAAAAAGTGCATATGATATGGCATCAAATGAAATTCAGAAATTAATAGAATAAATACCACATATGGTGTGGGCAGGGATTGAAGTGGAAGCTGTAATGTAGGGGCTTAATTTGACTATGATGCAAAATAATTAAATTTTAATATAAATATGGAGTCATTGTCACATTAAATAATTTCTTCCAACTCACAATTTGTCACATCAACAACTTTTAATTATTAAGTTTATTTATAACTTGACTTTTCAACTTCCCTGACTTCAAATTTCTTTTATGTGGAAACAACAACAACTTGAAACCAAATAAAAAAACTTAAGCAACTAGGAGAGAAAATTCCATTTTAAGGACATTACCCAAAGATTAGATGTGACAACAACTTTCCTCAAGGTAGAAACTACAATATTAGATTTTAGTGGAAACTGGCATCATTCATAAATTCATAGTTCCATTTTAGTAATCCTAACCATCTTCAAGTGGAAACTAATATTCTTATGCACTGGTATAGGCTTCTAGGTGTGATTTCACCAGCATTAGACTCTGTGTCATGCTCAACCTAAGTAAATCTTCCCTCCAAATTTGCAAAAATCATAATTGGAGAATCTAGTTAAATCTTCCCACTAGCAACTTGACTCATTACTGACTCAATAAGCTAAAAGTTGCAAAGGAAAGCCAAGCTTGATTCAGCTTAACTGTCTTGTAGGCCTACTTGAGAATACAAGGATTAATACAACACTTGTAATTTTTGTTACAATCATTAAGAAGGGATTCTTTCAACACTATGACACTAATCAAACTATATACTACAGGGGCTGGTAAAAATAACACCCCATTAGTTTAGAATGACATACTCTATATGGACATTTTGCAAACTAAACATCATGTGGTAATTTTAAAAGCAACATTTTTCTCCATCCAAAAATTAAGATATCCCCATATTGAGAATAAGTCTACTTGGAACAAAGAAAACCAAAGTGCATGTAAGTTTGGAATGCTTGAGTCTTAAATTGTCTACACACTTTGAACTAAAACATTCTCAACTTATAAACACTTTGATTCTCTTTGCTCCAAGCAATATAGACTTATTTTCCAACACAAACATTAGTTGTTTCCCGTGATTTGCCACTACCTCTTAGTCCCAGTACGATCAGTGTTGTTAGAGCCTTCATTACATTCTCTTTTGAAATCAAATATGCTGGGCAGACACCAGGGATACAATTCAGATGAAAAACCATTGTTTTAAAACTTGCTCGTAACCTTGATTCAAGATTCATTGATGATACCATGCTCTATTTCTTCTATAAGGTGTAATTTTCATCCGTAAGCTTGATCGACTCGATAGGAGGAGGAATCATCTCAGAGAGTGCTTTACTCCCATTCCTAATGCCACCTATGCATATGGTGTCACCCCGACCGTGCCAAGTGCCGTCTTGGACGTTGTTAATCTCCAATGTTCTTGACTCCTGCATCATAATACAAAGATACAGAATTCAATACAATAATGTCGGTGTTAATAAATATGCTTTCATTCTGGTTATAGTTGGCACTAAATTAGAAAGATGTTCCGTCATCAATAGCTTTATCTCACATAATATAGTGTACAACAAGTCAAGAAAGGAGAGAAATTTGAATTACCTGACACAATGTACAGCAAGGACAGACAAAATGGTAAACACAATCGTCCACCATACTGTCGCTACCCTGAAAATAGATACCAACATATACTGCATTAGATATACGAATGCTGCCAAAATTACATCCAAGTTAGTCAGCATGTATTATTGAACAAAACGTGCAAGCAGCCAATATTAACCAACCATACACCAGCACATATGCATGCAAGCAAAAATGTTATTAAAGAAAAAACCATCCTCCATCACATTGGTCCAAAGTGCGACTTTGGACAAATCCTTTAAAATCCTCTAAAGCGGGAATATTAGGATTGTCCAAAATTAAATTTTAGTTGCTAAGATCATATTGTGCTTTAAATTAAATCAAGGGTGGACAGACCCTAATATGCACTCTTTAGATTAGCTTTGTCTGAACAAGACAAATTATTTTTAGAGAACAAACCATGTGCATACAGAATACCTCTGTGAAAACTTGTCTATGAATAACTAAGTGTAAATAAACATTATGTAAGCAGACATGCCCACCTTGATGTTGAATTTCTTTCGCATACGAGTTCGGTAGAATCCTAAATATGCTCCACCAGTAATGATGAAGGTGACTGTCAGGTATAGAAAGTAGTGATGTCTCGTGACAATAAAGGCTATGAAGTTGAAAAGAGCACAGATGGCTAAAAGAAAATATACAAATGCCTGCAATATAAAACAAGGATATTCAAGCTTCAAAGAGTTGTATTACGAAAAATCAGAGAAGTTGAACATGGAAATTGTCAATTCGAAATAGGATTCCTTTTGTTAAAGTTTTAAGTTAGGATTACATCATTTTAAAACAGCAAAGAAGCTCTAAGAAATTTCAAACAATGTAAATATACCTGAATATAGCAAGAACCAAGACCAGCTCGCTTCATGTTCTTCCCAAATCGGTAGCAGGGACAACTGCAATGAAATGAGCTACTTTTAACATAAATGACAAATCGTATAAAACCCTTGTAAGTAACAGCAAACCACAGTGTGTTTTTATGCCATTTTAGACTTTCATTGGCCAGAAAGAAAGTTCATGTCATGAACAAATTCATAGGCATTGCAATGACGTGTATGATTAAGAAATACATTAAACTGAATAAGCTTCATCATTCAAAACCATACCAGGCATCTCGGTAACTCAAAAATAAATCTCAATGTCACAAACCCCTGGCACCACGATGAGAAAATAAACACGTTGTTTCCCTTTTGGGGTTGTATGCAATAAACTAATAGTGAAAACAGAAAGTCAGGAACAGAACCGGTTTCCACAAATCATGTTCCTCATAGATTCAGGGCATGTGACATATAACAGGATGGAGAGTTTTGCAGAAAAGAAAAGGAAGGTAAACATTTTAATTTTAAATTCGGAGTTATAATTCGTAAGAGTAATCAAGATATATTAGGACATTAATTTAAGGTTGGTTTGATTTGAGAAAATATTTGATTGGTAAAAGTAATTTTCAAAGTCTCCTACAAATATTTAAAAGCTGGAATAATTTTGTAACTAAATTGAAAACAAAAAACTTGTCCCAAGTTTGATGATGATAAGTCATTTTTCCATTCATTCTAAAACTTATTAAATTAGATAATCTATTTTTGAGAGAAAATTTTCCCTTATCCTCCATAAACCCCATCCAAAGTCTAAACATAGGATTAAGGATCTAATGATCACAAAAGAATATCTTACAGGTAAAATCTTCTTCTCTTCAAACTGAAACTATAAGCTCAAAGGGATTTCTCAATCCAGAAATGAAACATAACAAGCAAACAATTTGAAAAAATAAACAAGATCAACCAATCATCACCAATTCCTTACAAAATCAGCTAAACTTCTCACAACAACTAATGTTATTATTCTTTATAAAAACAAAAACAAAACAAAAAAAACCTCAAAATGAACAAAAACAAAACTTCAAAACATACAGAATTTCAAACAAACACAATCAACAATCACAAAACAGAAAACATATGTTTAAGAAAAACAAAAAAGACACATGAAAAAGAAATTCACCATGCAGATTCAAGAGCAATTCGACGATGCTCAAAACAATCAAGAACTTCACCTTCCCACATCCTCAAAACACCACCAAACTCCTCACCACGCTGTTCATCATCTCCACCTCCTCCAAGCTTCCCCCAAGTTCCATTTGCAGTTTGCAAAGCAACAGATGAACAAAGCATATCAAAATCCAAAACAGCCATGCCCTCCAAAAGCCTCTCATTCTCTTCACCTTCTCTTCCTTCTCCTTCACCCATCACCATCACCTTCTCTTGTTGCTTCTCCAAATCACCCATTACCGCAAAACAAAAAACCTCAAAACCCAAAAAAAAAAGTTACCAACTTTTTCTTCTCTTTCTCACAAATTCTACTTTTTTTCTTTGACCCTTTTGAAATCTAAGACAACCCTTTTGGTTTTGCTTAATGGGTTTTCAGAAAATGGAAGAAAGATGATTTTTTTACGTTGTTGTTGTTGGTGGGCTGTAGGTTATCTATTGAAAGCAAGCACAAGTGGGAAGATGTTGGTTTTGGTTTTGGTTATATTTTAATTATAAATTATTATTAGCACTAATTAGTGATTAATTCTTACGTTGGTGGGTAATGATGGTGTGTGGGACCCACATAGGTTTATGTTTGGTTTTTTGGATGGTGTTTCTATTACCACATGGTCACTAGAATATAGCAAAAAGATTTTGTTGTGGTAAATATCAACCAATGGAAGAGATTTTTACTAATAATAATAAACGTGATTAATTTCTCTAATTTGATAAGTTGGAAAATTAGTTTAAGATGTTAAACTTGCCTCCTAAAAATAACACACCCTTCTTTTTTTTTTGAGGGATAACACACCCTTCTTAACTGTTGCATGTTTGTTTTTTTACTCTTCATTTTGTTTTGCTAACAAGATGATTGGTTAAAGAGGAATGATAACTAAATTATTTTGTGACATTATATAAATATATTTTTGTCCAACACCATTCAATGGTTTTAATGTGGAGCCAAATTTAATGTCAATGTATCAAGTTGCGTTTTCTTTTCTTCTTTGGATAGAAAAGCTACGTTTTTTAATACGTGACTTTTATGGGTTTGAATTGGTTGCTGGAAATATAGTAATGTTGGAGATATTTTTCTTTACTAAGTTGAAATCTTTTATTATAAAGATTTAGGTTAAGTTAATTAAATAAAGTGATGCTAATCCTCTAACTTGGCAATCATATTCTACAAAAAGTTTATAGAACTAGTGAAGAAGTATGAGTGTTTTTATTTCTTTTGGTGTTGAAGTATTAGTGAAGAAGTATTACTAGTGTTTAACATTAGTCTCAAATCATGAGTGTTTATGACTAAAACTATAGGTATTATTGGGAGTAGTATTATGGTAGGGTAAGGGTTGTCATTATAAAGTGGTCCTACTAAGATGTAGCTCCCTTATCCTATTATAGGAAGTAGAAGAATATATTTGGAATAACACCTTCATATTTTGGATAAAGTCAAATCATGTTTTATGTACATTTAAAAAGGGGGGAAATATGTACCCAAAGAAAAGGGTCAAACTTTGATCCCGATCAGTCAAATAAATAAGCAGGTAAATACTGTATATTTATTATGTATTTACGGATAAATGAATTTGCAATTTTTTTAGTAAAATTGGGTCATTTTTTAAGAGACAAATTACAGTATTGAAAACATTATAGATTTTCAAATATAGTTAATATGGTCGTTGTGTTGTGTTGGTCAAATGTGACTGATGTTACTCATTATGTTTCCTAGAAAATGTTACTTATTGGTCAAAAAACAAAAAAAAATTAAACGGAACAAATTTTAGTAGTAGTATTTATAATCATGTTTGAATGATCTTTTTTTTGACAGTGTTTGAATGAATTGTTTCTGACAAATGTTTGAATGAATTAATCTTTACAAAAATGTTTTCAATGAATTATGAAGTTGTAATTACATCATTTGAGCTTAATTTAATTAGTTTGACATTGCATAATATATGCAAGAGCTCAAACTCTAATTATCTTATTTATTCATTTTAAGATGTAAACTTTTAGACACCGGACTATTTAAGAGAAATTAGAAAATGAAAGCTCTAATTACAAATATGGTAATGCTAAATAAATTGAATTAACATAGTTTGTGTCCCTTGGGGAAGTAGCTACATACTTGGACTCGACGCTTCGAAGCAAAGAAATTTTGTCTCCCTTACCTATTACTGAAGTTTTCATAACACATTTAATTTTGATTTTCGAAAAATTGGACACTGGATTAGGATAAGTTATTTTGATTGAATTATAACATGGAAAGTAAGAAACTTGCCCCCGTATCCGTGTCATCCTAATCTGCATATAAAAGAAGGGTTTTATTAACGAGTGCCCTAAGGGCACTCTTTAAGGATTCTTAATAAAGAAATTATTCCTTAAAAAAGTCAAAAACTTCAATTTCCAGTGCATTCATTTCATAAACTTTGACAAGAACTTATTATTTAAAGTTACTAAACAATACCTAAGGGCACTTGTTAACATTTTTCATAAAAGAAAGGGATAGAACCACAATATAAAAATGGGTGGATTCTAAGGTGAGGGAGCAATCAAGTCCCTCACCGGTGTACCACTTACATTATACCATTAGATCTATTAAAATAATTTAAAGGCTGAGATTTTTTGGAAATAAAAAATGAACACCTATGTCTTCTCCCATCCAATCTTTGTTCTTTTTGATTTGATCCAGTGCCCAAACCTTCATTGTGTGCTTGATTATCCTTGTTAAACTTAAACCTTAAACAGAAAC
>Ga0228710_1007080_pt1 | contig 16740 bp, 8 predicted proteins | sample MedpolnodulmetaG_FD_177995 | JGI IMG/M metagenome (GOLD analysis project Ga0228710, IMG submission 177995) | Root nodule microbial communities from Medicago polymorpha collected in Santa Monica, California, United States - pink nodules | ecosystem: Host-associated > Plants > Roots > Nodule... | reverse complement strand
ACACATAAAAATAGTTTTTTTTATGATCAAACTTTTTAGTCTACAATATATCACATTTATTGCAATTCGAGTCTTATTTCAAAAATTTAACTCCAAAAATGGGGATTTGCAAAAACAAACTCATCAAACAATTTTTTTATTTTCTCCTCTCTAAAACAGTTTTTAAAAATAGAACTACCAAACAAGTTTTTTTTTATTTACTTCTAAAAACCTGTTTTTGAAAATCGATTTATAAAATAGTTTTAGAAAACTAAAAAGCAGAAGTTAATCAAACAGGCCCAGTATTTTGATTTTAAAAACTGCAAAATCAATAATAGTTTTTAAAAACTGTTTTTGAAAATAATTCTTCCAAACAACTTATTTATTTTTTAATTTTTAAAAACTGAAAAACTGTTTTTGAAAACTAAATCAAACAATCCCTTAAACTGTATCTTCGTAAAATCATGGTAAAATTATTAGAACGTTAGAATTTATGTTTCAATTCAGATTCGAACATGATTTGAAATGAATCATCATTGCTTTTGGATTGTTTTTTAAATATTTTTAATTGACAAATATTCTATTGTCTCATATCATTTATTAGTCACTCTGTATAGTATAAAATCTGATCGACAAATATTGAAAATCATATTGTCTCCTACCAAAAAAAAATAATAATTCATACCAATAAGAAACGAAACAATCAATCCACAAGCAAAATTAGAAAATGAGGAAGAAAGACAAGAACTATTCTGTCACAGTACGCATCATATACAATTAGGAAAACTGAAAACGACAAACCGTTTATGTATCTCAATTTATTTATCTTATATAGCTCCTATTTGATTGAACTCCTTTTATTTACTTATTTATCTTGCCGTTTAAAAAAAAATTACTTATTTATCTTCACTAAGTATTTTTGACAAATATTCACTATACTTTGGATTATAAAATTAGCTATCACCCCAAAGGGCGAAGCTATGCATATGCAGTGGCTACCCAATTTATTTTTCTTTTATTTGAATAACTTAGTCTATTTTGCAATTAACTACCCCAATAAAATATATTTAGCTACTACATATGAGTTTATTTGTCACACTACCAAAAAAAAAACGAGTTTATTTGTCAAAAACTAGCAGAAATAGGAAAATCAAAAGATATTTACTTGTTTGATAGATATTTTATGTCTTATTTTGAAACTTTTGATCCCATAAACAACTACAAAGAGAGTTTTGTTAACAATAAAAACTGTCAAAATAGCACGTAAAATATATTTATTTTATTTTTTTAGATTTGACCCCCTCGTAAAATAATGGATAGCTTCGTCGCTCTATCACCCCTAACTTCGTGGGCTTAAGCACACGTGAGACTACTACTATGAGTGCTTTACATTTTGGACCCATATTTTTTGAAAAAAATATTTCATCCGTTTCAAAATACATGTCGTAATTTCATAATGTGCACTGTTTACATAGTTTACTTTGATCATTTTTTTTAACTAATATATAAATACAAATATTACCATGTAAGATGTTGTTTGATTTGTCATGATGAATATTTTCAAAATATCAAATTTTTATAATTTTTTATTGTATATAATAAAATATATTAATGGTCAACGTTGTGTATTGACATATGTGCAGTGGTTAACTGCGACATGCATTTTGAAACGGAAGGAGTACTTAAGTGTCATTGGTATTTGGACCCATAAATACTTAGATGATAGACTAAATGATTAAGAGAGAGATAAGAACAAAGACAATGATATTCAAGTGAAACTATTTTTTGAGTTATCATTATTTGTAGGCCAAATACCACTTTTTGTCTTTTGAGGGAATGCAATATTATGAGGGAATTCAAATACTTTGAGGTGAATTCCATTGTTTGGATAATAATTTGAAGAATTTTCAAAATGATGGGAATTTATGAAGTAATTTGTTCAAGTTAAATTTAGAGAATTTCAAATGACACCTAAAAGGTAAGAATATCAAAATTCTTCATTATTATAATCTTTCAAATTTTGCATTTTGCTCCTCATTTTTTTCAAAATTTTCAATTTGACCCCAATAAATTTTCAAAAAATTATAAATTGATCCCTCAAATTTTTCGAAAACGTAATGACCATTTATGACGATTAAACGTAATGTTTTGACACTCTGGAGCTTTTAAAAGACAGCATTTTGATCCAAGTCAACAACTTAACAGCCGCATCACCATCAATTGATTATTAACTGACAACAGAGGTAACGGTGAAATAGTTTATCAACTTAAAGGATCTATTTGAAACTTAAAGGACTAACTTGGGAATTCTGTCAAACTAAAAGGACCTAATTGAAACTTTCGAAACTTAAAGGATTAACTTGGAAATTCTGTCAAACGTAGTATTTGGCGGCCTTATTTGTATGAAGTTTTCATCACCGCTTGGTAGTGATTAATTTTAGTCGCATGGAGTGTAATTAATTAGTACTGTTATGAATTGGGTTTCAGCCCATGTTGTTGGCCCAATACATGGCGGCCTAATAACACAATCCTTGTCACTTGAGACACTACGAAAGACTTCATGTGCCCTTTATTGCACGGGAGCGCGACTCCGTTAATCAGGATCGTTGATACCATCTCTAAAGAACTTCCGTCTTCATCATTGAGTTTCACGAAGTAAGTTACATATGATCAACTCCCTTATATTAAGGCAGTTTTGTGTCACAACAAAGAACAATACACATTTTCACCACTTTTCCATCGACTCTCCTATTAAGTTTATTCATTATTATATATTTTTTTTAGAGGAAATTCACTATTGCATGAATACAACTAAACGTAAGTCACTTTATATTCAATTCACCTTTATCCATAATCAATTTTACATAATCAATTCACTCAAAATCAATTTTAGTGCATTCATTAAAAGCGATGAATTTCTAGCCATTAAATTATTGTTTAAAAAAATAAATGTGAAGTGAGTTTCATTGTATTTCTTTCTCCATTTTTATATATATAATAAAACTAAAAGAAACTGTGAAGTGCCAAGTGTGCAAAACCATTCTTTGTATTTTTTTTTCTCTCTTAAGCGTCATTTTTTTAGAGGATTCTTTTATTTATTTTTTCATCAGTTCAATAATTATATATGAATAAATAAATTTATATATTTCCTTAAATAATTTTTTTTATACATTTGTACTTTGAATTATATTTTAAAATCTCATCATCTTATAGTGTGAAGAGATTTTTAAAAATAATATTACACACATAAACATTATTCATATACTAGTGGAAAGACGGGCACTATCGTGTCCGTCTATCCGCTCTTTCTACTGTGCTAATGCATGTGATTATTTTATTATGTTTGTTTGTATAATTTTAATTAAATTTTAAAATATTAATGGAAATTATTGATATATTGATTTATAAACAAAATATTGCCAAGGCATATAACAAAATTATTTATGAACTCAACATATTTTAGTTTGCCTGCATATAAAATAAAGATAAAATAATGATCTTTTATTGTTTATTTTAATAGTAATTAGTAACATCATAACATAAATGTATAAATGACATGTTACGTAAAAGAAACATTTGCTTTAAACAAAATAATGATTTATTTAATAATTAAAAAAACCCACGGTTCACTTTATATATATAAAAAGGAGAATGCTAAAGTCAAATAATCATTGAAATTAATCATAAACAATTTGAATCATAATCACTTATAAACCAGCAAAGTCAAATAATCCATAAAATTAATCGATTTTGATTAGTTGTAACATGAAAGAAAAAGAAAAAAAAACCTACATGTTAATTATGAATTCTAATGCAGAGGGTTGAGAGAGGTTGAGAAAAACTAAACAATGCGGGAACGAACTATGAAATGTGAGACCCCTACTTATTAATATTTAATGTTTAATATAGTGCTAACAAATCTTTTTTTAAAATATTTTGAGTCCTAATCTTTTGTTTAGATGATTTAAAGTCCAATCTTTAACAATATTTTTTTCTCACGTTTGTTACTAATATATTTTTTAGAGGATTTAAAGTCCAATTTTAACATTATTTTTTGCTCACTTTGTTACTAATCTTTTTCTTAGAGGATTTAAAGTCCAATCTTTAACATTATTTTTTGCTCACGTTTGTTACTAATCATTTTGCTCATGTTTGTTACTAATCTTTTTTTAGAGGATTTAAAGTCCAATCTTTAACAATATTTTTAATCATTTTTTTAGAGAATTTAAAGTCCAATCTTTAACATTATTTTTTGCTCACGTTTGTTTCTAATCTTTTTTTTAGAGGATTTAAAGTCCAATTTTTACCAGTATTTTTTTCTCACGTTTGTTACAATTGATCAAAGGTTAAGAAGAGTAACTTATATTAATAAAATAAAATAATATGGAAATACTGTTTTTTGTGTAAGGGATATAAAAATATTTGGCAATCTTTGTCGGTTGTATTGAGGGGAACAATACAGATGTGCAACATTTTTGTTTTGAGGGAAACACAGATGTACAACATAAAAACGGTTGATAAAAAAGTAACATGAGTTTTGGTTTTATGCTAGTTTTTTGTGAGTTTGATATGTGGTTACAAATGTAAAAGAGGGTTAATGGGGACAATTAGTGACATAGATTAGTAATCCATGCGTTATTTTATAATTGGCTAACAGTAAGAACAATTCATAAGGAACTGTGTGTATGTTTTCTCCTTAAATTAAATTTATTGTTATATATTTGTTACATGTGTTATTTGTATTTAAAATTAAAATTTAAAATTAAGGGTATTTTTGAAAAGAAAAGTACAACCCAAAAAGTATGCTGAAAGGGGTAATTTTTTTTATATATATATATAGATTTAGTTATATTTTAACTCTGGTAAATAGAAAATTGTATTTCAATATCTTGTTACCTCGTATCTCACCATTGTAAAAGTTTTTAGTTTGAAGAACAACTAAATCAAAAACGTTTCATGGACACAACATTTGCATACACTCGTAATCACGTGCTAAACTATAGTATTCATCTGTATAAAAAGTGGCTATTAATTAATACCGACAATGAACCGAACCAACTTCCAAATAATTTGTGATTTGATTCAGTAATTAATTCGTTGAACTTGATTTATGAACCAAATCAGTCGATATTGAGTTGAAAATTTAGCTCGTTAAATAAATGAGTTGCAGTTAAACTATGTATAATTTGACTCGTTTGATTCATAAACCCGCTCGATTTATATAATATTATATATTGTCATATTTTGAGTTACAAATGTGATTAGAAAAAATGGTTAAATATGTTTTTGGTCCCTATAAATATACCAACTTTTTGTTTTGGCTTAAATGCTCAATTGGTCCCTTAACTTGATTTCAGGTATCGGTATGGTCTCATAAGTAATAAAATGTCTGTTTAGGTCCCTTAACTTTATTTAATGTATCAGTTTGGTCATTTCTGTTAATTTAATTCAAAAAACGTTAAATTTAGGAACCAAACTAATACTAATTAAATAAGCTAAGGGACCAAACTAATACTAATTAAATAAGTTAAGGGACCAAAATTTGACGTTTTTCTGCATTAAATTAACAGAAGGGACCAAACCGATACTTGGAATAAAGTTAAGGGACTTAACGGACTTTTATTACTTATGGGACCAAACCGATACTTGAAATCAAGTTAAGGGGCCAATTGAGTATTTAAGCCTTTCATTTTAGTCCCTCTAAAAAATTTCTTCAACTTTTAGTCCCTATAAAATTTTCAATCACTACTTTTAGTCCCTATTTTTAAGTTAATTTTTGTATATTTTTTAATGAAATTGTGCAGAAATGTGAAGAATATTGTAAAAAAATCTCAAAAAAAAATTATAATTTTTTAGCCAAACACAAATTAAATATGAATTTTTAATTGTAAAAAATATAAAAGTTCATATTAAATTCATTTTTTTTTAAAAATTCTTATAATATTATGATTTTTTTTTGCAAAATTTTATTCAAAAATATGAATTCTGCATGAGTTTACTTTAAAGAGGGACCAAAAGTGAAGTTGAAAAATTTGAGGGACTAAAAATTAAAAAATATAAAATTAAAGGGACTAAAATGAAAAATTGACATATTTACTGAGAACAAAAACATATTTAACCCTGAAAAAACAAAAGAACATATATACCACGTTTATGAACTCAACTAATTGCTTATGATATATTTTGTTAAAGGGACTAAAATGATAAGTCCCAGCTCATCTGGTAAAATGTTGAAATTGTTGTTCCCGTGAGCTTATCTCAATTGGTAAGAACAATGCATAGTATATACAAGGTCTGGGGTTCGAACCCCGGACACCACAAAAAAAATGTTGAAGTTATTAGGCTGGACGTCGGGTTCGGGATTCGAACTTCGTCACCTCCACTTGTGTGTGTGAGTTCATGATGACTTTGCCATTTCGTCTATCTACCCAAAAAAATATATTTTATGTAAGTATATGATTTTGTTTTTTAGCTTAAATATATTTTTCGTCCTTTATCTTTTAGTCCTTTAAAAATAATCCTTTATCTTTTAGCAAAAATTTGTTTTTGTCATTCATCTTTTCTTAAAATTGATTAATCTTGTATCTTTTTTAAAATTTGATGTTCTAGTCCTTATTTTCATTCGTTTTGGTCTGAAAAAGAGCTAGAATATCACATTTTAAAAAAAGGATTAAATGATTTAAAATAATAATAAGAATACAAACCAAACAAATTTTTGATAAAAAAATAAAGAATAAAAAGTGTATTTAAGCCTTTTTTTTTTGTTGAAAGAAGCCTTGTTTTGTATTCATATGAATTCTGGTCAATTTACATATGAATTTTCAAGTTTCAAATGTAATATTCATATGCAAACATAGGTGAAGGATCATAAATTGAAAGAGTGAGAGCTAGAAATAAAATTATAGATTTGAAACTTAAAAATTCATATATAAATAATCCAATATAATGTTAAAAAAGATAAATGACTAAATCATTATTAGAAATTAAGTTAAGGGATCACACGAGTATGACTTTCATTTTTTATGATTTAGGAATTTTATTCTAAACTCAAGGTGCAATGGATGTAAAGGAAAAGTGTTACCATTAATGTTGATTGCAATTGATAATCAATTGATGCTTTACCCTATGATATGTGACCATATAATCAATATTATATATATAGTTAGAACTCAAGTCATGGCTGGTATGAGGGGAAAATGTAACCGTTTATGTCAATGACAGTTGATAATCAATTGATGTTTTACAAGAATAGTTTCATTCATGTATACTTACATAGGAGAGAGTAAAATGTGATCTTTCATCATTCAAATTCACTTTATTTAAAAAAAATTGTGTTTCTCTCTTATCAGATGACGAGGATTATGTTTTACTCTCTCATACATAAATTACACGTGAGAAGATTCACTCTTGATGTTTTACCCTATGATAATTTTTATCAATACTATTGATCTGCTTTACCATATCAATTTTTATTTGTATAATTATTAAAATCATTTTTACCTTTCCTTTAATCATGCCTCTCTTTCTTTCCCTTTTTCTTTCACTTCTCCTTTTACCTTTTATTTGGCTTTTCCCGTATCTCTTTCTCAATCTTTTCACATCCGAATAAAAACAAAACAGCGATTTGATCACTATGGGTTAAAAGTTGAGCTGTTAATTATTAGACAAAAATAACTAAAAATCTCTTTGTTGCAACAATGAATTCGTTCTAAAAAAACAAACAGATAACTGTTTACACAAACAAATAAATGATTTGCTAGCCGAGATTGGCAACCAGATGATTTTAGGACAGACAAATTTTCCTCATCCAATTTTAGGTTAAGCAAATGCAAATACAACCGAATACGAGATAATCAAATCTTTCTCAAATATATAGAGGTCTACAAAGGTTTTGTTGAAGTGTTAGAATTTGTCAAAACCTAACATAACTTGACAATTGGACAATTTACTCATGCTTTATGTTTAAAACGCTACTAACCAAAGAAATCTATGAAAAAGAAGTCGTGTTATGAAAAAGTTAAGCATGAACTAGACTACCATATTTTTTAGTATTGTAGTGCTAAATTTGAAAAGAAAAGAAAAACTAAATTTTAATTTAGTAAACAAAATTATCATTTAAAAATTTGAATGATTAATTTTTTTCCGAATCACAATATTAAAAAGTAAAAATACTAATTCACTTAAACTTAAGTTTTTTTTTCAATAACTCAAAGTTAGAGTTTTTTTTAGTTGAAATCACTCAAAGTTAAAAATTAAAGAAATATAATAAGAAAAAGAGAAACGTTCTTTGACGACATTATTGTTGTCAACAATGTGTGTATATACGATGTTGATATGATATTAATTAATATTTTTATAAACTAGTGTTTTTTTTCCTCTTCAAAACACATCAATAATTTTATACAATGACATTTTTATAGAGTGTCAGTACACGTTGTCAATTTGTAATGTTCAAATGACACCATTTTAAATAAAAATGCTAATGAGAGTTTTTAAAGTATTAGTTAAAGAAATTAATATAAAAAAAATGCTAATGAGTATTTTTGACTTTATGACTATTTTTAGCATGATGCACCCCTTAAACACTTAGAACTTAAAAAATCTAAAAATAGAAAGGTGCATGTCGGTTTATAATGACATAAACTTTGGACTCAAGTGACCACCAATTCAATATGAGTTAACTAGGCGTGACTTGTGTATTTTATTTTTCATTTGATTCTGCAGCATTGAGGACCATATATCTTGCTAAGGTTAGATACACATCTATCTCTCCTCTCTCTAGTCATTTTCCTCCCATTACAATACTATCTTTTCTATCTTTCTTTCTCTCTTTCACCATTTCACAAGTGTATGCTAGCTACCTTATTATATATTATAGTACTATATATTATATACTCTTTCTTTCTTTCTTTCTGTCCCCTACACTCACACTTCACTATATTTCAAAATATATTATTATAATATATAGTTTTTCATATCTATAGCGGTGGAACTGGCAACAACTGTGTATCTAATCTCAACAAACACTCTCTTTCACCATCACTACCACACTACTATCCATACTCTTCTTATTCAATACATATATAACATTTTTTACTATATATATATTGATTATATACTCATTCTTCTGCTTCTGTATAGTTCAGTAATTAATTGAACTATATTCAAGTTTTTTAGTTTCACATCTTCTTGGAATGATCTTGATTCTTGATACTTCATTTATTGTCAAGTTCTATCTTTCTTGGATCACTGAGCTGATTCTTTTAATGTCTAGATAAAGAAGATTTGATCTCTAATTGCCATAAAAAAGTGCTTCAAAGGTTATATTCAGCTTTTGTATTTCTTCCAAGTTCATGATTTTTCTGTATTGATGGATTCTAACTTGTTTAGCTTTGAATGAAAAGGTAGAAGATGCAAAGAAGCTTGAGAAATGCAAGTAAAAGTGGAAAATCCTCAACCATAGAAAGAAAGTTGGCATTGCAACAAGATGTATGTAGTAAATTCTATAATTGAAACTGTTTCTTGTATTGTTATTGATTTGAAACTGAGTTGAATTCTGTGAATTTCAGGTGGATAAATTGAAGAAGAAGCTTAAGCATGAGGAGAACATTCACAAGGCATTAGAGAGAGCTTTCAATAGACCTTTAGGAGCTTTACCTCGACTTCCTCCTTACCTACCTCCTTATGTTAGTAAATGAATCTCTTTTTCTATGTTTTCTTCTGTTTTTAAGTACTTTTCTGAAAAAAGTACTTCTGTCTATTGCTAAGTTAGAAATAAATTTAACTGTTGAAAAAAACTTGTATGTAGATACTAGCACTTCTGGCTGAAGTGGCAGTTTTGGAAGAGGAAATTGTTTGGCTTGAAGAGAAAGTTGTACATTTCAGGCAGGATTTGTATCATGAAGCTGTCTATTTGTCATCTTCTAAGACCAAATTGGAGCATTTATCACCTCTTTCAAACAATTCAAACACAACAACAACAATGAACAGTTCTAAATTGGATGAATTGAAGTCTCTTTCACAAACAGTTGATGATAATCCAGCAACAACATCTACAAGTAGGCCTACCATACCACTCCAAGGTGAGCAAGATTAATTCACCATTATGTTTTTCACTTATTCCGCTTAATTAAGTATTGGAGTTTAGTCCTCGCGGTGTCAACTCAGAGGTAAGATTATGACTTTGTAACCTCGAGAGACAAAGTTCAAATCCCTTATAAGTGTCACTTTATGGTTTTAGACTTTTGCCTGAATTTTTTTATGTGCATTTTGGTTTGCCAGATAATGGACAAGGAAAAGAGAATCGATCCGGCACTAATTCTTTCAAGAGCAGGCTACAACCCTCCAAGCAAATGAGTAGAAGTCCAATTAAAAATCTTCATGTTGACAATAAGTCATCATTGCATAAAAAGTCACATCCTCCGAAAAGGAAGGTAATTGTCATCTGTGTTTTAGTACTAGTAGGTGAAAAGAAATTCCTTATAGTTAATGATTGTGAATTATGATATTTCCCATTGTGCAGCAACAACCAAGGGTAAAAGAACAGAAAATGGCAGAATTAAGACAACCTAGTCCACACCAAATGTCAACAGAAGCTGACTGTCCAAATGTGATTTCGGAAAATATTCTAAAGTGCTTATCAAGCATTCTCTTGAGAATGAGTTCAGTGAAGTATCCAGGTTCTGCAGGCGACATATCATCGCCCTTATGGGCTCTAAAGCCTCAAAACCGTGTTGAAGGAACAGAGTTTTGGGACCCGTATGGCATCTGTCTGGAATTTAGAAGGAGGGATATTGGTCCCTACAAGCATTTATGTGCAATTGATGCTAAATCTTTCAATGCAAAACGAACCGGAAATACTTTGTTTTTACTGCACCGGTTGAAGTATGTCATATTTTATTCAACTTAGTTGTTACTCTTTCCTTGAATTAGAAATTTAGCAGTAACAGTATTTTGATTATGGAAAACTTGCAGACTTCTTTTTAGGAAGCTAACTTCTGTCAACTTGGAAAACCTCAATCATCAAGAGAAGCTTGCATTTTGGATCAACACGTATAACTCGTGTATGATGAATGTATGTCTATTTTTTCCACTAGAATAACATATATAATGTATAGTATAACTTGTATCTCGAAGTTTCTGGTTTTTTTTTTAAAGCATTTATTATTGTTTTTCTCTTTAATCAGTAATAGCTTATCTCAAGTGATGTAGTTAATTCTTTTTTTCAAACCATAATAACAATGGTATTAATGTTCTACTTTGATTCAGGAATTCATAGAGAATGGTATACCGGATAGTCCTGAAATGGCTATCACAATGATGCGGAAGGTATGGACTATAGAAAGACAATTTTGTTTCATCTGGCTAGGATAGTATTGATTTGATCAACAATTTATACGGTTTTCTTGTGATGCAGGCAAAAATAAATGTTGGTGGACACATACTAAGTGCAACAACCATAGAGCATTTCATTTTAAGACTTCCTCATCACTACAAATTTGTAAGTCTTGTCCATTTCAAATTCTAGCATTTAAATGGATAAAAATAAATAGTTAAGCACTGAATTCCAAAACAGATGATTTCCAAGGGAGCGAAAAATCATGATATGATAGCAAGAAGCATATATGGATTGGAACTTTCGGAACCTCTAGTTACATTTGCTCTCTCTTGTGGAACTTGGTCCTCTCCTGCTGTAAGTTGATGAGTAATTTCACACAAATTTGTTTTCTTCAAAAGCTCAGCGCCATTTTGTCTCTTTGCATTAGTAAACTTGAGTTGAAAATCCGATCGCCCTTTTAAGTAATATGTATGTTTAAGGCTTTATCATGATCTATGATGCTAAATGCAGGTGAGAGTTTACACAGCATCTCAAGTGGAGAATGAACTGGAAGTGGCCAAAAGAGAGTACTTACAAGCAACAGTTGGAATTTCAACATCCAAATTTGCTATCCCAAAGCTTTTGGATTGGTATTTACAGAACTTCGCAAAAGACTTAGAATCATTGATGGATTGGATCTGCCTTCAGTTACCAAGTGAACTGGGAAAAGAAGCCATTAAATTGCTTGAAGAAAGAAAAAATGAGCCCCTCTCACAATTTGTACAAATCATGCCATATGATTTCAGCTTTAGATACTTGCTTTGCACATAGTTTTGATTTAGTTTTTCTCTATATTGGTTTATTGATGTTGGGAGGCAATTTTGTATACACCTGTAGATCATTCATAAGAAAAATAATGTAAATTGATCATCTGTTCTTTCATCCCATTGTGTAGATTTATTTAGATTCCTTCTTAAGTATAGTGAATAAAGTAAGCATTGCAATAAGCTCGTGGAAACAACTAATGCCATGTCCATAAACTGTTTTCAGCCTATTTCTATAAGCTCTTCAGGTTAGCTTATGAAAACAGCTTATAGATTATACGAAAACAGTTTGACTTTATTTATCTTAGTTATAAAAACGGCTAATACATAAGCACTTAGCTAAACTGTTTTCAAAACAGTGTCTGAAAAGAGTCAAATATGATTCTTTTTCTGTGTGGCACAAATTGACTAGTAACTGCATTGACAAAAAAAGAGTACAAAATAATGAAGTGTATATAATAGTATGAGCTGTATATATTAAATGACTTGTGTTACCATGCCAATTATTGTATAGTGCTGCATTCACATCATGTACTGTGAAGATCATTGTTCAACATCCAAAGCAAGAGTGCTGATAGTGAAATACAGTGTGTTGCACAAGTGTTGTGGTCCAATTCATAGAAGGTAGTTTTTGGTATGGCAGCACAAGAAGAGGACTCTTCAATAAATATACTTGCAAACAGTTAAGTGCTTTCTCATTTACAGCTCCATTATGGTATTCACTGCACTTTGGTGGATTGCAGTTACATGAAGCAAAAAAGGTTATTTATTTTTTACTTTACTTAGTTTACTCCTTGTATATTATTGTGGTTACACCAACCAAGAAAATACCTACTAGCTAGAAAATCATGTTTTGATTTCTTACAATGATTTTCTTGGTCCATACTCAAGCCCTATTTATTTTGGCGGATTGTACCTAGTAGCTAGTTTCAATGTACCAACCAAATCATATTTGATAGTTTAGAATTAACTTAACATTTTTTTCATAAATAATTTAGTTGCGAAACTCACACATACTAAACGAAGAAAAATGAAAAATAATGAATTCAAACCTTCGTTCATATCAAATTACTGCAACAAGGGATATCAATGGGGGCAAAGCGAGGGTGGGGAGTACTATTCCACTCTCAACTCCCGCCATCCAAAGCGCTCTGTCCCTTGTACCCATCTCGCGGATTTTCACGGTACCCATCAACATAAAAATTAAATTCATTATTATTTTCAATCTAATTGGTTGTAAAATAATTTTAAATATAACCATAAAACAAATAAAAATAAGTAAACATCACATAAAATAAATTTATCACATATTGTTTGAAAAACAAAAAATATAACATAAAATACTTGAATAGATAACATATAAATGGTATTTTAGTAACATCCCGGGGATGAGGCTCCTGTAGGATGCAAGGTTATGGTATAATCCATGTCCGCAAACTCCTCTTGGGGAGACTTTCTCCTATGTGTTTTCCTTCCCACGGAGAAAATCTCCCCATCTTAGAAACAAATTGATATAAATTGAAATCCTTAATTTAATTATTTACTATCTAAGTTATACTTATAGCCATAATTAACTCCACATTTTATTTCCAAGATCATTAATTCTTATCTAGTATAACTACTTGATTTGTATTTTCACTGAATGGTTTCATGTTGCTAAATTCATGTAAATAAGGTTATGGGAGATAAATTCCTGATGTAGTAATTTGCGGATGTGTTAAAAATAGAGTCCTCAACCATAGGGGGCCATATTGGATGAGGCCCTAGCCTACTAGCCTAGGGTTCAAAGTTTAATGAGGTCCTTTTTGGTTTTTTATTATTAATGATTTTGCCATCAATAGCCAAATCATAAATCATACTATAGTATATGGTGGACAGATTTGGAATCTATGACTTTGTCTTATGCAAAAGAAATGGAGAAAAATATTAGCCTTTTGTTAGTCTGTACTGGATTGAGTTTAAATTTAGAGGGGTATTGATTTTGTCTTTTATAATAATGATAATAATGGGGAGCCCTATCTACCACTAGCATACCCTGATTAAAATATGTCAACCAAAAAAATATACCCCGATTAAAATATTGAATTAATGAATCATTCTCTTTTGCCAATTTTAGGTGTGGACTTTTGGAATTCAATAATATAATTTTTGTTAAAAAGAAGTTTATTAATTTAAAATACAATTATTGTTAATAACTCTCCTAAAAAATGTTAATAACCAGTATTACTAATTTGGTAAAACATGTTTAGTTAAAGAGTTACGGTAACTTTGTACTTAGGGCACATGTTCAGCAACCAAAAATAGAAATTTTTTCTTAAATTTTGCGTATTCAATTAATTAAACATAAAAAAGTTAAATTAAAATGCATTAATTACAGCAAAATATTTCTACTTTTGACTCATTAACTTATACCTTAAGTATACAAGTTAGCATTTCCCTTAATTAAATAACAACCTAACGGGGATACGCGTGTGAAGATAGTTACCCCTTAAGCAAAGGAGTGATTTGCATAAGGTGCTGCCTTTCTGATTTCATGTTGGCAATTAGTACTAGCACCTTTACCTCAAGATAGTTATCAGTTACTACTTACTGCGATTGGTTTTAATTCGATATCATTTTTATTGTAAAAAAATAAAATCGATTTAAACAAGTGATTAACTCAAGTGATTAATAATATTAGATCAAATATTTGGGGGTGTGTTGCAAATAATTTGACAAAGAAGAAGATGAAGAGGAATATGATGATGTTGCACACATACTTATAAAATGAATGTGCACACACTAAACTTTAGACTAGATTCACCTCCATCCGTTTATAGAACCGGGATACAAATAAGATGATTAGTGTGAATCACTTTCAAGATGCTTTAGAAATCTTGTCATGAATTACAAACTCGCATCAAATGCATTGATCAATGATAGTTTACAAAATGTTTACTCATAAACATATAAATTTCATATTTTGTTTTACCAATATTGGTTGATGTAAACTGTTATATAAGGACAACATTCGTAAAATTTGACATATGTTGTGGTCACACAAACACCAGACTCGAACTTATGTCACACATTAAAATCATTTGAGATAGTCAAACTACTACGTCATCTCTAGCATGAGTTCAAGTATGCTCCATTTTTCTCAAGCTCCATTTAGTAGATTTAAATTATGGATGAAAGATACGTGACAAAACATTATACAAGGGTTGTGATTTATTTGTTTAATAAAAAAGATTAAAAGAAACAAAATATGTTTCCCTCTTTCCCTTCACGTCTTTCCCTCATCAGAAGACTCTTCTTCTCCCTTCTCCTCTCATCGCCGTCAACATTTGTCGATCACCGCCCCTCTTCCCTCTTCTTTTCATTGCCCCTCTCCCATCTTCAAAAAAACAACATATTTACATAATAATTTAAAGATTTGGTGTAGCAATACACTCCAATTTTTAGGTGTACAATAGAATTTGCCTAACTACAACGCTAACATAGACCAAATTGAAAATGCTCAGTAACATACCGCAGCAATTAAGAGTATGTTTCATACAATTATTTATTAGATCACTTTTTAAAAATAAAATAGAATAGTTTAAAGTTCTTTCGTCCGTTTTTCACATTTTAAAAAATTGAAATATGAAGAAAACAATTAAAATATATTTTAAATGAAAATGAAATTTAGTAGTTTTTTATAAAACCATTTTTTATAATCTAAAAAATCAATTTTTGTCACAATAAACAAATAAAAAATAATTTCTGTTGTGTTTATAAATCGCTAAATTATACAACTTTTTTGTTATAATCCATATCAAAATCCTAATTAATATGTGGCTCTAGTAGAGACAGTGATATTCCGTTCAATCGTCGTTGATATGTAACTTCATCTTGTTGGATTGTTATGATTGACACCCATCGTCTTTGTCTTATACTACAGCAGGTAATGGAGACCATCTTTCTGCACATAGTTTGGATTTTTCTTCTTTTACATTTTTTTATTCTAAATAATTTAGGGGGAACCACACACACTATGTGTTGAAAGCAATGAATTCTAAGTTCAAATTCGCGTTCATGCATACAATGGAGTATCCATGACCCTAACCCGAGAGTTGCAAACTACGTAAATACAGTTTATTTGAGCTACTTCAAATATATATATATATATATGAGCTAAAATTAAAGAATAAAAAAAATACTAACTTGATACTTAATCTTTTTTTTAAAAAAAATTGTTAATTATAATCATATGAATATAATGGCATAAAATAGTTATCTCTGTTTTTCTTAAATGACATAGTCAAATTGAAGATAATAATGTGGGTAAATTACAGAACGCCGGGTGGATTTAGAATAAGTAGGGAAAAACTTTACAACAAAACTACGAAAAAAAAGGTTGAAATGATACATTCATGAAAATAGTACTATTTTAAATAATATTTTCTTTCATAACTTCAAATCAATTTTTGCACTTGCTCGTCGGTTGGTTTTTTTGAGAGCCTCTCATTAATCGAATCAACTCTAGACTGTCAAAATGTAGATCGAGATACTTGTCTTTGGATGATCGTCTGGTTTTGCTGAAATCTGTCATGTCGTCCCTGCCTGTTTATGCTCTGTCCTTTTTCAAGGCTCCACCGG
>Ga0228710_1007078_pt1 | contig 16741 bp, 21 predicted proteins | sample MedpolnodulmetaG_FD_177995 | JGI IMG/M metagenome (GOLD analysis project Ga0228710, IMG submission 177995) | Root nodule microbial communities from Medicago polymorpha collected in Santa Monica, California, United States - pink nodules | ecosystem: Host-associated > Plants > Roots > Nodule... | reverse complement strand
ACTCATTTCCATTCATTAAGCAATGTTTCTGCTTCTCATCAAAAGTTTGCTTTAGCTATCACTGATGCATCTGAACCTAGTAGCTACAAAGAAGCAAGCACACAAGAATGTTGGGTTAAAGCTATGGAAACTGAGTTGAATGCTTTAAAGCAGAATAAAACCTGGATTTTTATTGACACACCACCCAATATCAAGCCCATTGGGAGTAAATGGGTTTATAAGGTGAAACATAGAGCAAATGGAACCATTGAAAGGTACAAAGCAAGACTGGTTGCTAAGGGATACAACCAAGTGGAGGGTCTTGACTTCTTTGACACTTTCTCACCTATAGCTAAAATTACAACTATCAGAACTTTATTGGCCTTGGCTTCTATCAATTCATGGTATTTACATCAGTTAGATGTAAATAACGCCTTCTTACATGGTGACCTGCAAGAAGAAGTATACATGTCAGTGCCTCAAGGAGTTCAATGTTCAAAACCAAACCAAGTTTGTAAATTGCTGAAGTCTCTTTATGGTTTGAAACAAGCCAGTAGGAAGTGGTATGAAAAGTTAACTGGTTTTCTCATCACTCAAGGATATAAACAATCAAATTCAGATCACTCTCTATTCACTCTTCACACAAACACTGATTTCACTGCTTTACTAGTGTATGTAGATGATGTGATATTAGCAGGCACCTCCATGAATGAAATTGATAGAATCAAATTCATGCTTGATAGTCAGTTTAAAATCAAAGATCTTGGCAAGCTCAAGTATTTTCTAGGCATAGAGGTGGCTCACTCTAAAACTGGAATAAGTATTTGCCAAAGGAAATATTGTTTAGATCTCTTGAAGGATACTGGCTTACTTGGTTCCAAACCCTTACCAACACCTCTTGATCCTTCCATTAAACTGCATCAAGACACTAGCAAGCCCTTTACTGACATTCTCAGTTACAGAAGATTGGTGGGAAAGCTTATATACCTCACTACCACAAGACCAGATATTGCTTTTGTCACTCAACAACTCAGCCAGTTCCTTACTGCACCAACCACCACTCATTATGAATCAGCTTGCAGAGTTGTCAGATATCTCAAAGGTTCACCCGGTCATGGTTTAATGTTCAGAAGAGATGCAAATCTCCAGTTACTTGGATTCACAGATGCAGATTGGGCAGGATGTGTAGACACCAGAAGATCTACATCAGGCTATTGTTTTTTTCTTGGCACTTCCCTCATATCATGGAGAGCAAAGAAACAACACATTGTCTCCAGAAGTTCTTCTGAAGCTGAATACAGGGCTCTATCCTTTGCAAGTTGTGAACTACAGTGGCTTTTATACTTGCTACAAGACTTAAAAGTCAAATGCTTTAAGCCTCCCGTGCTTTATTGTGATAACCAGAGCGCAATTCATATTGCAGGCAACCCAATATTTCATGAGAGAACAAAACATTTGGAGATCGACTGCCACTTTGTTAAAGAGAGACTCCAACAAGGCCTCTTCAAATTGCTGCCTGTCAAATCACAAGCACAACTTGCAGACTTCTTTACCAAGCCTTTACCTCCTAAGACTTTCCATTCATTCACTTCCAAGCTTAACATGCTTGATTTGTATCATGCTAAGCTTGAGGGAGGGTGTTAAAGTCTATATTCATTCATTAGAATGCTCAGCAAGTTATCTCGTTACACACCATAGTTACTATAGCATTGCACTTAGAGTAATACAGCCTTGTAATAATTACTAGTTTGTTAGAACTAGTTGAGTTAGTTAGAGATTCAATATTCTATATATAGCTACATTGTAACTAACTCCCATTCATTCAATCAATAAGAAATATCAATTTTCTCTTTGTTTCTTCTACTCTAAGCTTCCATTTTCTCTGATTTCACCATGTCTATGGTGAACTTCAACATTTACTTCCTCATACAAATTAAGGAAATCAAATTCCTCCTGTGATTATTCTTTCCTATACCATAAATAAAATCATACCTATATGATCACATTGTCGGTACTTTAACATAAAAATTCAGGCTCAAGACACTTGGAAAATGTGACAGCCTGAAATTAAATGTACAAAGAAATGCATAACAATTCTTCAATCAATCTATTTTTAGTACCACACGCACAAAAACAACCTTGCTATGAAAATTGAGACCGCAAAGAACCTCATAGTAATCACTAATCCATGAAGTGTCTTGCATGTTAATATGAAAGAAGAAATGAATGAACATATAATTTCTCATTAATTGGAATAAAAAAGGAGCATTACTGCATGCTCCTGCATATTGAATTGCAATTGCATATTGCTGATGATTTATTGTCACAATAATTGATCCTAAATTGAAAACACGCATTAGCATCTGTACGTGCACTTTTTTCTCTCACTTTCATTGTAATAAAAAATATTCAATTTCAGTAATAAATATATTTTTATTTGCAATCACAAAAAAGATTGTCTTTCTATGTATTGTATTTTTTTCTCCACTTTTTACTTCATAAGTATACATAACACACCAATATAATACAATATGAAGGGTTTATATGTTATGTTTGTTTTCGCTTCTTTTAGCCTAAACTTATGTGTTGGAATTGAGGTTCTTAACCAAGGTGTTAGTGGGGATGATGAGGTTCTTAACTATAATGTTCTTGACTATGGTGCCAAAGGTGATGGCCAAACCGACGATTCGGATGTAAGTAATTTTCACTAATGTCGTACTTTTCCTCATGGGATTATACCGTAACTGTCTACTTTTTTCGGTTGTTACTCAAACTTCAATTTTTCTTATGTTTCTAATTTAAGGATCATATAGATGCTATATATTTTTTTGTGACCATTCGTTTCTCAAATCTAACACTGTTTAAACTATATATGTTTGGCATTGAAAAGGCATTTTTAAAAGCATTTGACGACGTGTGTGGTACAACTATGGACAATGCAACACTGCCCATACCTGAAGGAAATACATTCATGTTGCAACCATTGTTGTTCAAAGGTTCATGCAAACCTGCAACTGTTATAACTGGGGTATGCACAATATACGAATATATATAGATTAGTCAATATATGATTCTCCCAAAAATATTTAATAAAACCTTGATAAAATTTAATATAAGAAAGGTGTTAAAACATTTATTTCCTTAAGGTCAAATCATTGTGTTCGATATGTATAACTTACTTTTTATATGTTGATAGCTTAGAGATGTTGATAGCTTAGAGGAAATATCATTGCCCCAAAAGATGTTGAGAGTTGGAAATGGAGAGATGATAACCATAAATCATGGATCAAGTTCTCAAAAATAGATGACCTTGTTGTCAATGGAGGAGGAAATATTGATGGCCAAGGTTCTTCGTGGTGGCAGGCGTACGGTGGTAAAGGTGAAGAAAATCATAGACCAATCGTAAGTTGATAAACATGATAAGTAATAAATATTTGATTTTCGCTATATATATTAATTATTTAAACCTCTCTGTGTGTGTTACATATACAATTACTTCATAATATGTATGCGCAGGCTCTTCAATTTCAAGAGTGTAAAGGTTTAAGACTTAGCAACTTGACTCACACTAATAGTCCAAGGAATCATATAAGTATCGATTCATGCGAGCATGCTCCAATCTTAGACCTTCATATAATTGCACCAGATGTTAGTCCAAACACCGACGGGATTGATATTTCCAATTCATCCAACATCATCATTGAAAATTCAACCATTCGAACGGGTCATTATAATTCAATAACTTCAACTCTAGATTTACTCTATCTCATTTTGATTGTACTTTCTTTGTAAAATAATTTATTTTTATTTTTATTATTGTTTTACAATATAATGTATTATATATTTTTATACTCATTACTAATGTATTTTTTATATCAATGCTAGGTTGATCATAGAGTTGTAATTAAAATTGGATTAGCTTAATTTCATTTGATTATCATCACGATTTTTTTTAATTATTGTTCATTAATTTTGTAGGAGATGATTGCATTGCCATTAACTCTGGTTCAAGCTTCGTCAATATAACCGGTGTTTTTTGTGGACCTGGCCATGGCATCAAGTCAATTGAAGTTAAATTAATATTTAGAGTTTAATATTTTCCACATTATATATGTTATAATTTGATTAACTTTAAACTTTATTGAATTGGTAAATCTAGTGTCGTTAGCCTCGGAAAAATGGAGAATATGCTAAAGTTGAAGAGGTATACGTGAAAAATTGCACTTTCACTAATACTTCAAATGGAGCTAGAATCAAGGTACAGAAGCTGAAAGGGTTGATGAAAGGTTGTACAGAAGCATAATAGGTTGTTTGATGTATTTAACAGCAATCAGGCCCGATATTATGTATGCTGTAAGTTTACTGTCAAGGTACATGCACTGTGCTAGTGAAAATCACTTTCAAGCTGCAAAACGGATTCTGAGATATGTTAAGGGCACACTTGATTACGGAATAAGGTTCGTTCGAGTTAAAAGTTTCAGCCTTCTTGGTTATTCAGACAGTGATTGGGCAGGATGTGTTGATGACATGAGAAGCACCTCAGGTTATTGTTTTACAATGGGTTCTGGAATTTTTTCATGGTGTTCATAAAAACAAGAAGTTATAGCTCAATGAACGGCAGAGACAGAATATATCGCTGCTGCTGCGGTGAACCAAGCTATTTGGATCAGAAAGCTCATGACAGACTTGCACATGATTCAAACAGAAAGTACTAAGATATTTGTGGACAACCAAGCTGCAATTTCAATTGCTAATGATCCAGTGTTCCATGGTAGAACCAAACACTTCAAGATCAAGTTTTTCTATCTAAGAGAAGTTCAGAAGGATGGTGAAGTTCAACTTGTCTATTGTAGAACAGAACATCAGAATGCAGACATCTTAACAAAGACACTTCCTAAAGCTAGATTTGAGTTCATGAGAAAAAGAGGCTTGGAATATGCAGCTCCAGTGTCAAGGAGGAGTGTTTAATGAATGACCCTTGAAGCTTCTCAGTCAGTTTTAATTCTCTTAAATTCTAGGCAATAAAGATTAAGTGGCTGATTTGATTTCCTTTTATTTAGGCATCAGTTATGTTAATTTGTGGCAACGTATTTGCCTTTCTACTTTCCTTATGGCTGTATAAGTACACCAGTCTTTCCTGCTAAATAATATACAAGCCTTTTGCAATATTTTCTCTTTGTTCATTCTTGTTATAACCACTATATTTCATCAAATAACCAACAAGTTCTTTATCTTAAATTTTAGACCTGAATTCAAAATATTTTAAGAATAATGGATATGTTTTGTTGTTTGAATTAGGGAGGATCACATACACAGATATTATACTTGTTGCAGTCAAGAATTCTGTGATTATTGATCAGGACTATGACCCTCGTAACATTGAGAGTGCAGTGAATGTGAGTGATGTTACTTTCAGTAATATACACGGAACCGCAGTTGGTCAGTATGCAATCACACTTAACTGTGCTTACAAAACTGCCTGCAACAACATTGTTATGGAACATATTAACATAACAACTGTAGATGGAGGAGAAGCACGTATGTTGTGCACGAATGCAAATATAGCATGCTCTTCATGTTATCCAAATGTCACATGTCTTGCTTCTACTAATTTTGGGGTCGAGAATTTCCTTGAATACCCTCAATGTGGATCGGGGTTATGTTTATTTTTAATTTATCATTCAATTTCGGAATGGATTAGTGACAATAATCCGAGGCTGGGTTTAAACAATGATGTTTCTTCAATTTAAGTTTTGTAGAATTGTTAATTTCTAATTTATGATTCAATTTCGGAATGGATTATAGAACTTTTCTGTTGAAGATTGTATATCTATCTCTATTTATCTTTCTTTGTTTTATGTTTTTTTAAACTAATTAATAGTAATAGGTGAATTTTATGCTTTTTGAACCTAATTAATAATAATAGGTGAATTTTATGAGGGTGTATTTTGTTTCCCTTTAGGTGATTCAGGAATTTTTCTGATACCATTTGTTGTATTCTGTTGTCTTTTGCTATGATGGTTAAAATCCAATTCATGCATTTCTTCAAAACCATGTCTTATGCCAAGTGATGTAAAAACTATAATTTTCCTAATAGTGTGAGACTGAGAAACTTTTTTTCCGTCAAGGGATTCAGATTCAATTATCTTTTTAACTTCTTTTGGACAGAAAGTTGCCATCTGTGGCTTTCTATTCTGTTATACGCGTACAGATCCTAAATGCTGAAGCCTGTTTAATTTCATTCCCTTGTCACATTTTGACTTCAACCTTATTGAATTGTGGAGCAAGTAACATGTAACTTGTCTTTTGATTTTCTTGTATTTCTTGATTTTCTTCAGCCTTGAGTTTTTTAGAAAGATAATGTTACGAGTTTCGGTGTTTCTTTCCCTTATCTGAGCTTCGTGCATTGATATTTTTTCCATGAGCTCCGCATTTTTCAGCCTTTCCCTTTCCAACTCCAATGAAATCTCAGCAACAGCATTGGTATTATTTCCATTCTAAATGTTATTAAAATTCTTCCAATGCCAAACTTTTCTAGAGCAGACACAAATGCACTTTCAAGGCAGAACTACAAATGTCAACAAAAAGAACGCAATACTTGGATTGCTTACAAACTAATATATCGGTAGCAAAAGAATAAGGTTAAGATATTTTCCTATTTACATACCTAATGCATTGTTATATACCAGGAAGGGTAAATCATCATCTGTTCTGGTATGCCTTCTTTGTATTATATTTTAGTCTAATCCAAATACATCTTGTCCTTAGGTTAGTGTTTCTAATAAAATTTCCTTTTCAGAAACAAAACAAAAAACGTAATATTGAATATATTCAAAGATTATAAGTACGGATCTACATGGAGACCATATCCATGTTAGACACCTCAAAATAAATAAATAAAACTATATGATCATTGCCTTTTCTTTGTCTTAACTTTGAATATAAGTATATGATCATTGCATTGCATTTCATGTTAGACACCTAAAAATAAAAAACTATATGATCATTGCATTTCACCTAAAAATAGGGGACCAGAATTGCGAAATCAGATATAAGGGTATCAAAATTGTGGTACCAAAATAGGGTGATTTATTATGTTTTACAAAATGACAAAAAAATTAATTATCAATAGATGTTGGTCTTTCATATTTCCTGCCTGATGATAGCAGTGAAAGAAACAAGCATCAATGTTGGAATTGTCATTAGTTCAAAATTTTCTGTTACAAAGACACTACTGCAAATCATAAACCGTCTATTGTTGTACATTGTTCCTCCTATTAAAGCAAATTTATTTGTGGACCTATGGTCCCTGCTTATGCAGCTCAGTACAGCCACCTGAATTAATATCAGTATCACTCTTAGTTTCACCTAAGCCTGACTCATTTTTTCCACTTCCTTCTAATAACTTTTCTGAGGAGAAGTTGCATGTAGGGCGATTGTAATAATAAGGCCGTGTTTGGAATGACATGTAACTTGCAGTAGAAGGAAAGGATTGGTATCCAAATTTAGAAGGATAGTATCCAGGGAAATATGCAGTTGGTGGAGGTGGTGGCCAATACATCACTGGTAGAAAAGTACTTGCTGCTGCTGGCTGCGGTGGCAGCATTTGATATGAACTGTGATTACCAAATACATTAGTACTATAAAGGGTATGAGTTGGATTTGGCATATGGGAATAAGTATTTTGGGAAATTTGAGATTGAATAGAATAAAATGCTGGTGTCATTGTATATGTTGGAGCAGAAAAATAGCCAGTTAAACCAAATTGAGTAGTTGATGCAGAACTCGTTGGTGTTAGCTGTTGAGGTGGGTTTTTTCTCCGAGATCTGGCAGGAAGGGTCTTATTAGTTGAACTCTGGAGTTCATGAGTGCCCTGCTTAAAAAGGATCGAGTAGAAGCTTAGGAGCAATGAGGAATATAACAAGGGAGCTTAATAAAATATGGCTGGTGTGCACAAAAATAAGTGCTATTTAGGCCGTGTTTGGATAAAACAACTTAATTAAACACTTACAGCATAAATGCTAATATGGGATTTGTGATCTTACATTGTTCCATGCAATTGGATGCTGAATGAATAAATCCTCCCCTTCAGCATCTTCATCAGTCCTGCCGGATGAAAAAAGGTTGCCTTTTAGAGTAGTTTCTATAAATTGAAATATAGCTTTGCATGATGGCGACATATCCGTTTATATTTTATGAGAATATTCTGATCTACAATAAAAGTTTTCAGTCCTTTTCATATGTTTCCTATGATGACAAGTTGACAATGAAAAATCAGAAGAATGCTCTTCGAAGATTCATGCCATTTATATAACAGGACAACTATATCTTGCTGTTTCGTTTATTCTACCATAATAGTTTACAATGTGTATGATTTGATAAACCTGTAATATTTCTGAAGCAAATCTAAATTCTGGTCTTTGGTTTCTCTTTGAACTAGATCATCATGAAATCCTGCCATAAACAAAAGTGTAATGCCCAATGCCTTGAAGAAAAAACTTCCACTGCGAACATGAACCAACAACGCCATTTGGCACATAAGTGGACCAAAAGACTTCAATTTGTTTCTTCCCATCACCTGCCTCACATATCTGTATTATTACTCAAAATCCATAAATCAATCAGTATTAGACTACACATAAAAGTATTTTTCAATTGCAATTTTAATAGGATTCAATACTCAATACCGATTATATTGAAGGAATGAAGTTAGAAAGTTGTACTCATCATATCATTCAGAAACTTACTCATTTTGAGGAAGATTTCTTGTCCTTCCACCATATTTAATGCACAAGAATAAGCATGATGGACAATTAGCATCATACGGACGCATCACTCTTTCCTCTTCAAGTATCTGGACAGGACATAGTGCCGGGTTTTGTTGGTTTGGATAAAATATTTTCCTCCGAACGCCAGGGTTCACGTATAAAACATGCTCCTACATAGATAAACAAAAAATAATCATTGCATTTATAGTTGAATAGAACTATTGAGCCTAAAATTTGCATGCCAAGCCTAAAAACAAGTTATATGAATTCTGAAATATTTTCTTACACCAGGATTCTTTGGAGATACATATGGTTCTCCTTTCTTCAAAATGCTAAAATGGTTGAATTTCAATTCATGCATATCTTCACACCCATGTCTTATGCCAAGTGATGCAAAAACTATAATTTTCCTTATAGTGTGAGACTGAGCGTTTTTTTGTTTAAGGGCTTCAGATTCAATTATCCTTTTAACTTCTTTTGGACAGAAAGCTGCCTTCTGTGACTTTCTATTATGCGATACGCGTAATCCTAAAGAAGGAACCTCAAGTGCTGCTGCATATGCTTCAGCCTCTTTACTTTCATTCCCTTGTTGCATTTTGACTTCAATCTTGTTGGATTGTGGAGCAAGTAATATGTCACTTGTCTTTTGATTTTCTTGTACTTCTTGTCTCATGTTACCTGTTGGATTTGGATCATTCACATGAACATAAAAAGTTTCCATACATGTTACATCTAATTCATCATCAATATGATCAGCAAAGTAACCTTTTTGCGAGCTAACAGTTTCAACTATGTCATTAATTTCCTCTTGTATTTGATTGTTATCCAATTCATCAAAATAATTATCATTGCATGCATCACCACTTTTTGTTTCATTGAAATCTGCAACAGAGTCACAGTCGTTAGGTTTTTCAAAATGCAAATTTTGGCTTTCATCCATTCTCGTCCAATTTATCAATGGCTTATCTGAATTAATCTCTTTAGGAACAATGGCTTCAGTATCATCAGGCTTGTACTCACTTTTGAAAATATTCATATTCTCTACTTCAACATCCACCATTTCATTCTTTTTCCTTTTGAAATTCTTGAAGCTTCTTGCAACTGCATGCTGATTATTTTCCTGATATAACGGTTAAGTTTTTTACTTTTAATGAGAGAAAAAACAGATAAAAACTACAACAATCAGGGAACATAAATTAAATAGGAATAATAATGATGTTATAGTAGATGAGTGTCCTTCAATCTTGGTCATTAGATATCTGTGTTTACTACAATCATATGAATCTCAAAGGTTCACTTTCTGCATAACTGTGTCATTCGTTCACTCTAGATGTCAGCTTTTGTTGAATATAAACAAGTCAACATTTATTTAAGCAAAGTACAAATAAAAAAGATAATGTTACTTGATTTTTGGTGTTTCTTTCCCTTATCTGAGCTTCGAGCATCGATAGTTTTTCCATGAGCTCCGCGTTCTTCTTCCTTTCCCTTTCCAACTCGGCTGAAATCTGAGCAACATCGTTGAGATTATCTCCATTCACTTCTTGTTCTATATCACAAAATGCAGAGGCATTGACCAAGGTAGCACAGGATTGATGTTCTACCATTGAGGACTAAGCAATTAATTTTATCTGAAAATCTCTGATTTTGGACTGGAAATTAAGTCAAATGGAAGATACCCTTTAACTCTTCACAATGTTAACATCTTCAAATACTTAGATTGCTTAAGACATGGTATTTTACCAAAGCATTTATATATTCCTAACACTTAACAGTTCATTTTTTGGCTTGAGTAAAGAAAAATCTGAATGTAGAGAGGCAAATGAGAGTGATCTCAATGAAAGGCAAAGAAATGTCTTTTGGATTTTGATTAATATCATTGTTTCAGTTTTGTAAAAGAAAAATAGAAAGAAAACATGCATTAACATATGCACGTGCGCTTCTCTCTCATATTCTTTGTATTCCGGGCCATATACTTTTTCCATTAACTTGAGAATTTAGAATAGTGAAATTTTCAAGAGGGCCTTTTCATGTGTATGAAGTTTTATTACAAACATGAGATTAATGATGTTTTTCCATTAACATATTGCTTGCTGTCTTTATTTTTCCATTACCCACAGCTCTGCTACTGGTAATGACAACTCACCATCATGTTTTATTAACAGTTGCATTGTCTTGTTATGAAAGCCTGACTGAGGTTGTTACCTTAATTAACAGCATGTCATAGGAGCATCCGAGGCACAATTCACATATACTATTATATATTTAACTGTATGTTGTCCACTTAATTAACATTTCAATTGAAAGGCGCGTCAATTCGGATCTGAGCTTGTGTTGCAGATGTCCAGTTTGGGTAGGCCTTGGTCTTGTCCGGAACAAATAATATATGAAACGTAGAAAAGCAAAGGTTACGTTTTCAACAGACACTTCTGTTGTGGTGGTTAATTACAAAAAAGATGGCCAATCCTTGCAAAAGTTTCTTATACTTTCTGTTCATGTTAGTAAAATCAGCAGGGCACCAAGTCAATGCAGGTCATCACCAGTTTAAAGAAAACAAACATATTGGTTGCTGAATAATCAAATCACATAATTAAAGTTTGATTAGTATTTAAAGTTTAGACTGTTTTCAAAAACTACTTAATTGAATTGCCAAAAAGCAACAGAAACAGAATATCATTACCTAAGAAAAACTATTTTAGTATTCTTGAGAGAAACATATTTGGTGGAAGAGCTCTGATGTCTGCTATAAAAAAAATTAATAAGCATTCTGTCTTGATGAAAGAGTATACAGATATTATGTATAAAAAAGAAAAGGGCGTGCACACGTGCACATATATAATATATGCATTGGGCTGCATACTACACAGTATAAAAGAAACAATCTCACGTGGATTAGGAACTTAAATTGTCTCTTAATATAATTATTGTCAGGGGAATACAAAGCTAAAACCTTGGATACCATCTTATTAACATTAAACTAACCTCATTAGCACCAGGCATTTCTCTTTCAACAACAACTGGAGCTCCCTTATTATTTTTAGGAAGTATAACCAGTTTAATTACTTTGAATATCTACTAAGTGATAACATGTAAGTCTTAACTTGTAAATAAATTATGAAAATATAAAAGGATTAATATCTTTTGATTAGGTCCCCTCTATGATGTGCAAAAGAAGCACTAACTTTTCGAGCAAGAGTTTGATGCCATGCATGGAATTTCCTGATGGTATATAATCTCAGCCATACGTCTTGTTTCCAAATAAGGTGAAACTTACAAAGAAAGGCTCTTGTTAATTGGAAGAGGAGGAAAATAAAAGGGAAAACTACTATTCTAGCACAAGCACAGTAGATTACAAAACCATTATGGGGACTATGTATTTGAGTTTTTACTTCCTCATACAGGTTAAGGAAATCAAATTCCTCCCGTGATTATTCTTTCCTCTACCATAAATAAGAGCATAACTTTACGACAGCGTTTTAACATAAAAATTTAGGCTCAAGACACTTAGAAAATGTGACAGCCTGAAGTTAAATCTATAATGCATAACAATACTTCAATCAATCTATTTTTGGTACCACACGCACGAAAACAACCTTGCTATGAAAATTGGATTGCAAAGAACCTCAAAATATTCATCAATCCATGAAGAAGTGTCTTGTATATTCTGGGAGATAACAGTACTTGCCAACATGATAAGTCTCTCGATCAACTGGCATTCACAATGAATCACAAGAACATGTGAAATCACTCCGTTCAGTGGATTTAAAATAGTGGTCCCTGGTGTGGCATTCCACTTCTCATCATTGCACAGAATTCCTCATAGTTTATTCTCCCATCCTGTTTTTTTAAGAATCATTAGCGATAACATTGATAATCTGTAATAGAGTTTTCTTGATTAAGTTAGGAGAACTTACATTATCTGTATCCACCTCAGAAATGATTTCCTTTATTGTTGCTTCATCACCCATTCCATGCTTTGTCATGGCAGTCTCCAATTCTTCTCTAGTAATATGCCTGTCCGAGAATTTACAGAAGCAAATGGTCAATCTCAGCCATAAATCTTATAATTTTAACAAGTTAAGCTACTGTTTAACTTTTCAAAATTGATTGAATAATTCACTCTTTAAATATTTCTAAGTGCCCAAGGTTAGGAATTCATAAAGTGAAGTTTTTATTATGGTGGATATATAAAGCAAACTAATTCAGTTTAGTACAGAAAAGTTATTGACATCATAATACTCCCCATAGTGAAGGGGTAAGGAAAAAATAAATAAGGCCAGAGTGTGCCAGTATCAATGTGCATGTCATAGATAAGGCCATCGAGCCAAAATGTCCTGTCAAGTTTGTTCAAATGTGATGGTAATGTCCAACATTGACTTAGAGATTAAAAATAACATGAAAATGAAATTCTCATTGAGAGTTTATCATCAACTTTCATTGATGAGCTCAACTACAATAATGGCAGGTGAACAAACAGTCAAAACCTAAAAAGATGTGTGTTTCTAAAGAAAAAGTCATTATGTTGTTGTTCAAACACAAATGGTTTGGATTTTTTTTTTTGTTTGAAAAATGGGTAACAATATAGATCTTGCAGTACTCACCCACTATTGTCCTTATCAAAATACTGGAATGCTTTGTAAAGATGTTCATCCCGCTCAAGTCTGTGCCTATGCATTGTGGCCGATATGAATTCAAGATAGTCAATCGATCCATTTCCATCAACATCAGCCTGAGAAACGTTATACACAATAACACAGTTTCTGTTAAGTTTAGGATTTGAGTCATGCATTCAACTAGTTATGCTTTGGTATAGATTTGTAACTACTTACAGCTTCCATAAGTTGTTTCACTTCAGCCTCAGACAGTCTTGATCCAATTCGAGCCAAGCCTGTCTTCAGTTCTTCATAAGTGATTGTGCCACTACTATCAGTGTCCATGTTTGCAAACATTGCCTTGAGACCTTTAATCTCTTCTTCTGATAAATTTTCAGCCATAACCTAGAGAAATTTCCACCATGTTAATGGCGAAAAATATCTAGAAAAGATAAGCCAGAATATGAAACTCATAGAATGTTCAGGGTACTCATGCATATGATGAAAAATAAAACACTCTACAACCATCTAAGCTTCCAAAATGACAGCCGTTTCCATAAAGTTTAGGGTTCAATATGCCAGTCTTTCTGTTTTATGTCAACACAGTAGACTAGTCTGAATGTGTTAACATGTTTTTACCAAAGAAAACTTTACAAGAAACCAACACAAATGAATTTATTGGCATTTATACAGCTTAATAGTGGCCTTTGATCCATGTAGCTAAACCCAGCTAGTGAGTGACGACTTGAGTGAAAGCAAACGAGGCTCATATACAAAACAAAAACAATTCCATACTACCATTTCTACAGACATATTCTAGAATGAGTAAACAAATGCGCAGCAACCAAAAGAGAAATGTGCAATCTTCAACATTAACAACGACCGACAAAAGAGGACACAGAACATAGTTGTTTCTGACTCAAGTTTGTTGTCATACCTTCAATGCAAGTTTCTTGAACTTGTTCATTGCCCTGAATTGTTTCATTCTAGATAGAACTGCACTATCAATCGGTTTATCAGAGGCTTCTCCACCTTCTCTCATCCACGGGTGTTCTTGCAAAACAAATCATTAATCATAGTCAGGCCATGTATGATAGAAAAGTTAGACAACAAAGTGAAAATGCAAATCAATGATGAGGACTTATTGAGTTGATAACAACCTAATAGTATGTATTACAATACTTGGGATAGCAGAGGCAGATAAAGAATAAAGATTCTTACAACATTTGAAACAAAAACTCAAAGGAGGGCAATTTAGATGCTAAACTGATACTGGAAAAATAAATAACTTAAATAAATAAAAATGGTGCTTTAACTTGATTAAAAGAAGAACTAATGCGATTGAAGTTATTTGATGATTGAACCATAATAGAAACAGTAGTCTAGTACCAAGGACTTCTGTAGAAGTGATTCTCTTCTTTGGATCTGGTGTCAGCATCTTCCGGACTAGATCTTTGGCACTGTCTGATATTGATGGCCATGGTTCACTAACAAAGTCGAGTTCACCTTCCAATATAGCATTAAATATTCCCTTTTCAGTTTCTGCAAAGAAAATTAACCCCACCATAAAAGTGTTAATTTTTCAAAGAGAAACTCAACCAAAAACTATAAATATATCACATTTGAAATTACAATTTACAAGTTGATCTTACCAGCCCAAAAAGGCGGTACACCACTAAGCAGAATATACAATATGATCCCTGCACTCCAAATGTCTATTTCCTTTCCATAATTACGACGAAGTACCTCAGGAGCAACATAGTAAGCACTGCCTACCATATCACGGTAAACTTTTCCTGAAATAAATTACAGCAAACACTATGTATGAATTATCGATCATCAAAGCAAAGACCATACCAGGAAGCAACATGTAATTCCTTTGAACCTACCACAATAGTCAAACACAATCAGAATTCAAGATAGCACTATAATGAGAATTGTCTTGACAATACAATACGCTTCAATTCGACCTACTGAAAATGAGATAGAACCCAACTTATCTGATTTACTATTTGCTCAAAACCAAACAAAATACAACCTAAAGTCAAGTATCATATCTTTTCAATAGACAAATCAGATATCTACATCAAAAATCAATCTTACAATGTGCCAATGAGTTAAAACTCAAACTTAATGTCAACATCCTGAGGATTCAGACTGACCATTAGATAGCAATCAAACTAGCATAACACATATTCTTTTGATAAGTCGCAAATAAAATTACCTAACACTAACTGGAAGCAAATATAATAAGCAAACTTAGAAGTTTTGAGAGCAATCAAATACCACATAATTTAAACATTAGCAGGGATAGTAAACAACAATGATGAAATTGCATAAATAAACAAGCAATGCAAAAGCTGCAGCACCTTCTTCAATAAAGACAGAAAGTCCAAAATCAGTAGCCTTAAGTGCTGCCCCATCATCCTTACTAGAAAGCAAGAAATTCTCGGGCTTCAAATCGCGATGCAAAACACCCATAAAATGACAAATGTGCACAACTTTAACAACATCCCTACAAATAGAAGCAGCAGCTCTCTCTGAATAATGACCTTGAGCAATAATCCTATCAAACAACTCACCACCAGCACAAAGCTCCATAACAAGATGCACCGAAAACCTATCCTCAAAAGCACCTTTAAACTCAACAATATTCGGTTGACCAGATAAATGTTGCAGAATCTGAATCTCTCTTTTAATATCTTCTCTATCAGCTTTCGAAACAAGCTTCCTCTTTAATATAGATTTACAAGCGTAATTTAAACCAGTTGAATTCTCAGTACAAAAATAAGTAATCCCAAATTGGCCTCGACCTAATTCTTTACCTAAAGTGTAAAACTTCTTTATGTCTTCATAGGGTTTACCTAAGATGGTTGTATCAAACTTCTGCTGCAATGGTTTCTGGGCAGTGGTGGCAGAGGGTTTTGGATTTGGTGAAGGGGTGGTGACTGTTGTTGAAGACTGTTGAACCTGAGGTGGAACATTGATGTAACGAAAATTACTATCAACACCGGCGGGACGAGAAGGGGGTGCAGCGGGACGGGCAGGTGATGATCTATGACGGGCAGTAAACTCGTCTTTGGCATGTTTCTTCTCCTTGCTGCCGTGACAACCCATTATTGTGTGATTTGGATTGGAATTTAGAACGCGGCTAAGAAAAGACAGAGGATTGAAATAATGGAAATTGATTACAGATCATTGTGTTTATATTATTTTCATTTTTGTGTGAAATTATATAAATCTTTAAATCACATAATTCCTATTTTTTGTGTAAAATAATGGCCCATGGTTCAAACCTTACTTGAAATCATACAACACAAAATGCTACAAATAATATGATAAAATATAAATTATCAGAGTACTCATGCTTCCAGATTTGTTTTGAGATGAAAAAAATGTGTGTGT
>Ga0228710_1007076_pt1 | contig 16742 bp, 9 predicted proteins | sample MedpolnodulmetaG_FD_177995 | JGI IMG/M metagenome (GOLD analysis project Ga0228710, IMG submission 177995) | Root nodule microbial communities from Medicago polymorpha collected in Santa Monica, California, United States - pink nodules | ecosystem: Host-associated > Plants > Roots > Nodule... | reverse complement strand
TGATGTGAAGTTCATTAGGAGACAAGCCAATAGTGTTGCCCATAATCTAGCTAGGGAAGCACTAAATCATGCTAGTTTCCATTATCATCTTAACATTCCACATTGTATTCACAATTTGATTAATAATGAAAAGCTATAAGCTTCTTTCTCTCAAAAAAAAAAATAACACTTACGTTATTTGAATTATACCAGAGCGGCAATGCCACATGGTTGGCATAAGAGTGCAGCAGAGATGTATCTTCCGGTCCTCCAGGAAAAGGAGGTTGCACAGGTAACGTCGATGGGGCTGCCGCTGCTGCAATGTCATCCTGGTCCAACACAGGCACAACATCGTCCGGAATATGATGGTCGTCGTACCCACCATCAGTGGCATCATGGTGTATCTCATCCTGATAATTAAGGTACTCCACCTGGATCAGGCAACCACCTGTGACTCTGCAAGCTGGTTAGCCTGAGAACTCCCTTCACCACCCGCCCTCCCTTTACCTCTACCTCTTCCCCTCTTCGGTATATGTGCGTTTTTCCTCTCCCGCCGGTGGCTTTGTGTCATAGCACGCATACCACCAATCATCTTAGATGGATCAATCGGCTATCCCTGGTCCTGATCAGACATATCTACAAAAAAAATTAAAAAATTAACATCATTCAACTTATACGTAAATAATCAAACACATTAAATCTAAACATAACCTAAACTAAACATAAACTTTCAACCACATTCAACCACTTTATCAAACATTCACATTCAACCTAAACATTATCATTCACATTCAAACGTAAATAATCAAACACATTCAACCTAAACATAACCTAAACTAAACATAAACATTCACATTCGGTGAAAATCAAAACCACATTCAACTTAATTCAATATACACTTTATCAAACTACAATGAACATCATTTCCATAACCTAAACTAACTCAATAATCAATACAATTTTCATTTAGGCATTTTGTCAAACACTTTGTGTGCAAAGTTTCAAACCTATTCAAATTGTATTCATTTGACATCATTCAAAACCACATTGTACTTAAAAATCATTCAAACAACATAGGAAATAACTACATTCATCTATAACATCTTAAAAACACATACAATCTACCAAAAGTTCAATTTCAACATCAACCCTGACCACATGCAAACTACTCAAATTTTCTAAGAAACTTAACCTAAACAAACTAACACTAAGATTGCAATGATTAATGGTACTTACTTGTGATAATGTGGAAATTATTTACTTGCAAATCGTGAAAATGGAGATTGGAGGATTTAGAGAGAAATTGAGAAGTTTGGTGGAAATGAAGAAACTGGAAAACTGATGTTTCTGTTTCTGCATATATTCAAGACGCATCAGCAGTTAACTATCGAAGTTTTCCTCGATAGTTAATTGTCGCAGGGACATTGTCGTCTTTTACTGATGTTTTTCAACCTTATATGATATGGCAACAACAATTTCCTAATTAAAGGTATAAACATGCCAAAAGCCCATAAATGATCAATGGGCTAGGTTGAGTTAGTATAAGACTAGTCTTAGTATAATTATGAAAAGTAAGGCAAAAAAGGGAGTTTGTTTTTCATCACAAAATTTAAATGCATTTTCTTTTGGAAAATTTCTTTTATATGTTTCTTTTTTTTATTTATGATTTTTTAACTTAAAAACATATGTCGTATGGTTCATACTTTCAGAAAATTATGAATGTGAAGAAATCTTAACTTACTAAGTTATTAAGTTATTATTTATTAGGGACATTTGCGGTGCAATTTGATTTGATGTTGAGGTTAAAAGTCATCTGAATTGTAAGATAAAAAAAACATACGACTTGGTTTAGTTGAAACATTCAAGTTAAAAAGTTAAAAACAACTTATTTTCAACAATGTTTTAAATTACATCCAACGTTACAATTACATTTTCATTCAACAATGTTCTCATTAACATAGACTAAATTTAAAACATGGAGCAAAAAGTAAACTATATTTGATAAAAAAAACAAAAGATTAAGATTTAATCATTCTCTAAAAGTTTCAATTGAGTTTCTATGATTCAAGATATATCTAATATAAGCTGCAAAAGTTCAAGTAGCATCAAGTTAAAGCACATAAATATATTTTTGAAATAAAAAAAAAAAAAAGAACCTTAGCAAGAGGAAAAAAAACATGGCATTCTATAAAAGTTTTCATTGAGTTTCTATGAGTACTGAGTGTGATAACTTATGTTTAATAAGTTTTTATCTTATATTGTAGTTTGGTTGATTGGTAAAATAAAAACGTAAATCGAACCAAACCGCATGTTCGAGTAAATAATAACATGAATACATCTGAATCGAAGAAGACAAATAAACACAATCACTACACAAGAATATAACGTGAAACTCCAAAACCGGACAATCAGAGAATTGTTACTATGTGAAAAAAATTACAACACATAGACTTCTCTCACTCTCACCCCAATGCCCCGTACAACCACACTCTCACAAAACAAATATTTAAACTAAATCAGATATAAGTTTAAAGTGCTACTGACTAGTGCATCTAAAAATAAAGAACCTAGGTTCAATATATAGCTTTGGTCTTCCCCTTGCTTCACCAAACTAAGCGATGTGAGACTTCTCCAATAACTAACATTTTTTAACATCCTTCTTTATTCAAGAAACTTGACAATCAAACCCACCAGAATCACACGTAGATTTTTGCTGTTTTCAATTTAGATTTGTTCGGTATGCGGTTTTCTGTTAGGTTGGTTTGATTTTGAACACCTATATTCTTAGTTATGTTTTATTTACCTCATGATCAAACTTTGAATTATTAGGCCTCTTTTCTTCTATGAATCAGAGGATTAATACCAGAAAAAAGTTATTAACCATATAAAACCTACTGAAAGAAATATAAATAAGTTTTGTCTATTTTCCATCACTAACATGTGTCTGAAAGTATACTTAAAGAAAAAACTGCATTTACACTCTCAAAGAATAATTCAAAACAAAAGCATAATTTTTTCCACTCAAAAGTATACTTTGGAATAAACTCTCAAGTAGGAGCAAATACAAGCGTGTAGAGGCACAAAGTGAAAATCAAGTTGGCTTTGGTCTGTTAATTTCTCCAACAAGTTTGGCAATGGGGCCATTATATATCACAAATATATGGAAGAAGGTGAGCACTGACAATGCTTTTTTTGTTGGCAGGACAAGCTACAAAAGATAGTTGTTTTACTTTCTGGCTGCACCGATTAAATAAAGTGGAAAGACATGTTTGGAGCAAGGTTCAAAGACATACTTTTTATTCTCCCAAAAGATACTCTCATTTTATTAAATAATGGAGTAATAAGCTAGCAATATTTTATATAAAAAATAAATAACTGGATGCTTAGTAGAATTGGAATCTTTTACATTACATTAGATCTCAATCATAATAGACAAATAAAAAAATGTACAACATATAGTGAAGATCTTAACTATAATATTATTTTTATTTTTGGATGGACTAACAATGACAAAGGGAAGTGGATCTCACACTGTAACTTTGTTAAGACAATAATGGCCATGGACCGTCCGATCAAAAATTAACAATTGAAATCAAAATTATGTAAAACTGATTGTACTGTATGGAGAAGTTACATCAGGAAATCCGAGTTCAATGGCAAAGCCACTCGCGTAATATTGTGTAAGCAAGTAATGGTTATGGACCGTCCGATTAGAAATTGACGATTGAAATCAAAACTATGTAAAACTGATTGTACTGTATGGAGAAGTTACATCAGGAAATCCGAGCCCAATGACAAAGCCACTTACATAATAGTGTAAGCACATTGAAGTGTTAGCTACTTTCATTATAAAATAAAAAGAAAAAAGGGTTAGCTACCTTCATAGTTAAAAAATTGAAAGTTTCGTTAAGAAAGTATAAAGATGTCTTTTCCATAAAAATATTAATAAAAAATGTGATCACGTGACATAGAGCTACAAAACCGGACATGAAAAGAGATGTATAAATTTACTAGACTAAGCTAACTGCTTTTGAGACCCCAAAATAATGCGAATAAAATATTACAACCCCCAAGATTTGATTTGAACATAATATTAAACAATTATAAGGGTATCGGTATTTGAGATTTTAGTGAACTACGAATCAATGACAGAGTAAACAGAAGGATTAGATGTAATATATAATTATGGTAAATACAAGTTATAAGATATTAAAACTTGAGTCAAAACATTAAAATTAAAATATGTAGGAAAAGTTGCAAATACTTTTGATAGATAGATTGTAACATGCGTTTAACATGCAATTCTTCATTTCTCACCATTTTGAATGTTTGAGCTTAACATTAAATATTAGACCCTCTTGGTTGATATAAAATAATAATCCTTCTATTTATAAAAAAATTATCGATCCTATTTTACCAAAAATAAAATAAAATGACAATCCTTCATGGCATCACATGAAGACTAGGATCATAATAACACGTCAAATATCCCGTAAAAATAAGTAACATGTGAATTATATTATTTATTTTTTTAGGGTTTTGCTAGAAGACACATTTTATGAAGGTGTCTTTTAACAAGTTATTATATGAGCATTTGATAAAAGACACCAACTAATTTTTATGAAGGTGTCTTTTAGCAAAATTATAACTAAAAAGTAAAAATCACACCTTGAGGTGTGGGTTGCTAAAAGACACCTTCATGGGTGACTTCTAGCAAAACCCTTTTTTCTATAAGTAAAATGTTGTATTATATATCTTTGTTCTAAATAGGGTTAGAAAGATTAGGTTAATCAAGAATTTCGACATTGGACAACATGTTATAGACATCGCTGATTGTATAAACTTTTCTTAGGTGAAGGTTCCAATCCCAAGAATCGTCCCCACCATCCTGCAAAAGATGTTAGCCAGCAAATCACAACACTCTTCCACTTGTTCTTTCTCTTAGGATAGTAACTTACGCCGCCACTTATTAGTGTCTCCCTCAACAGCCAAGCCTAAAGAACTCATCTCGAATACAAAATCAAATTGATTTTCAGCCAAAGCAAACAAACGAATGAAATTCTACATAAAATTCCACCCTTCATCCACATATCCAACCAAAAGAACGTATTGGTTTCATGTCACACTGCTCTCATCAAATTGTCATCAAGCCAACTACCGACCCCCAACCCTGAACCTCTTTTAATACTCATTATATCTTTCCACCAAACTGACCCTAATCAACCTCTCTTTCCAACCCGCCCTCCATGTTGACCATATGAAACCTCCAACATCATTTTTCTAAAAGAGTCAAGTTAAATTCTCTAATCTTGCACACCCTCAAGCCTCCATTCTCTTTGTCCAAACAAACAATATGCCATTTAATCCAAAAAAAAAAAAAGTCCATTTAATCCAATATCACTTACTATCAAAATAGTCCTTACAAGTTAACAAAAGAACCAAGTTGTCCAACATAATTTAAAATCATAATCTTGTTATGCTTATTTTCAAATTTCAACCGGATAAATGTTTGACCCCTACGATTTCAGAAGATAGATTACTCTCTTGTTTTTTTACTTAAGTTGAGATCGAAAACATTTGCCTTCAAATATATTGTTCAATTCAGTTATATATGTAAATATACCTAAATAAAAATCATTTTGCAGCCCCCACGAACATAGCTCAGGTCGTAGGAATATTACATTATATATGAAGGAATTGTTGTTCGAACCTCGAATTCTCCACTTACTCACTTGCGAAATTCTAGCCACAAAGCTACTTGACAAAAAAATCATTTTGCATTTGTATAAAAAAATTATTTTACATAAAACAATTATTGAGAAAGTTAGAAAGTATTTTATTAAAATGACATTAAGAGTCATTTTACAATGATCCCGGAAGAGATTTGAGCTCTATCTAAAGTTATAAAATCAAACTCTTATAGTAGAGTAAATTTTTTGGAGAAGTAGGAATTTACACTTTTAACACATCAAAATTGAGTTTAATGTGCATTAAGACTCATCTTATGGATACTTTAGGTAAAATTCAAATTTTGTCAAACTTAATATTACAAAACTATTTCTTGATAAATTTGTCAAAAAAAAAACTATTTATTGATAAATTAATTTTTACCACAAAAAGAAACCAAAGACGCTCTTAGCTCATCTTTTTTATTCTTTTAGGCAAAACAATCTCATTTCATCAGAAATTACAGGAGCAATACAAAGAGGAAGATCTAAAAATAAAAATAAAATAAAAAAACACTCGGCCTAGACTACAATAAAGACGTTTTGACAAAGCTGTAAGCGACTTTATTTGCTCGACTTTTAACAAAAGTTAGATTGTAGCTAACATTAAAGGAAATAAGAGGCCTACGACTAGATACCAAAGTACCTAGCTCGTTAGCAAAATGTCCACCATTTATAACAACATCTATTTAAATGTAAAATAAATCGCCTCTTATTACCAATAAATAAATAAATTGTCTCAGTGGTTGATAAATAAATCACATAATTTCTCCTTATATATCACATAATATTTTTTGTAAATATGTATCACATATATAATCGATCTTATATGCACTTACTTAAATTAATTTTTAAATATCAATCAATTATTGGTTATCTTCTTTTGACGGAAAAATATGGTTAAAATGTCTTATTATCAATCACTATTTTGTTATGTGAAATGATGGTTCACTTTAAATGAGTCGTGTCAGTTTGTTAAGTACCTCAAAATGTGCATGAATCTTATTGGTAAATGTCAGGGTTTAATTTGTCATATTCCCTTTTATTCATAGTAGGCATTTTTTGGGTTTTTTCTTAAGAATGTAACAACCCAAAACTCTTGTTTTGAAATATGCTATTCAAATTTGTGTTATTCATTTAGGCAACTATATTGGGTCTGCATCAATTCGTCTCCCACATTGAATGGAGCATTGTTAACAAATGTATTCTCCTCAACTACTATTTTTTTAGGTATATGCACCATTCGTTTGACATGATGCACAAATGAACAAGGAGACACGAAATCTCCTCATATATTGAGGCATGATCAATCAAGTATTAATCTAAATAGTTTTGCTAGAAGACACATTTAAGAAGGTGTCTTTTAGCAAGTTATTCTATGAGTATTTGTTAAAAGACACCATCTAATTTTTATGAAGGTGTCTTTTAGCAAAGTTATAACCAAAAAGTGGAAATCATAACTTGAGGTGTGACTTGCTAAAAAACACATTAATGGGTAGCTTCTAGCAAAACCCTAGTCTAAATTATTTATTGTTAGAAACGTATATAGGAAAATTGAAACATGTCATCGTACCTTGTAAGGAATCACGACTCAAGTAGTTTGGAAAAGCAATCTATGGTTCATTTAATTTTGTAGAGGCTAAATGCAATCCATCTAATTTATTCTCTTTTTTTTATAAGCTCTAATTTATTTTCTCTAATATTTGTCACACATTCTTCTCAAAAAAATAATAATTGCCACACATCTTATATGTCAGGATTTGATAAAGTTTATAAATATTTAAATTTTTAAACATGTCTAGTTTTATATATTTTCGCATTTTAGTTCTTCTAGAGTGTGAATGTTCCACATAAAATAAAACGCATACATTAATAGTGTGTAATTGTGGTATTTAATTTTTAAAAATATCTAGTAATGATAAAAGTAATAATAACTATTATTTTCAGCACTTCTCATAATTTTAGTTTATGTTGGTTGTGATATGATTGAGAATCCAAGTGAGCTTCGTATCTTATCCATTCATATCCAAATAGTTTGTTTTCCTCCACTTTTGTGGTTTGTTCTTTTTTGTCTTAGTCCCTTTCAGATAAAATGTCACTCTGGAATTAATAATGGTCTTAAGAATATAGTCTCTTTCATAATTTATGTCCCTTCATAATAAAAGAGTACTTTTAACATCATAATCCCCTTTGAGAAATAATAATGTCCCTTCAGAATTAAGAATGATCTTAACAATATATATCTTACAAGAGGCTCACTTACTTAGCTTTATGAGGAAATGTGTCAATCACGCTATCTAAACAAGAAAATTTCTAGTTAGACCCCAATAAAACCTAGTTACACCCTAAAATGACTAAAGTACCCTTAAAATAAAAAAAAATTCAATTGAACCAAAACTCTTTCATCTCTTCTAAAATCAAATATGTGCGTTCCTCCTTCCCAAACCCATAGTACGATCACATCTTCTCTTCCCTTCTCAACATTTTCTTTTCGTTCGATGTCCATTTACCAAAGAGAACAAAATTTTAAAATTGAGTGAAAACTAGTTTAGAGAAGTAGAAAAAACAAATTGAATAAAGTAGCTTGGAGAAAGAAAAAAAACAATAGCCCATAAAAAGAAATGGTAAAGGTATTAGTTTGTACATACGTAAACTGAGTTTACATATTCTTAAACTATGTTTACATGTACATACTTAAACTTAATTTGTGTTAACCTTATTTTAAGTGATGTAGTCATTCTTAAATTTAATATATGTTAACCTTCGGCTAACATTTGTGCATACCTAAACTAAGTTTAAGTGTACATACTTAAACTTAATTTACGTTAGCCAGAGGTTAACAATTTGTACATACTTAAATTAAGTTAAGTGTTAATACTTGTTCCGGTCCGCCTAGAAGGCCATATTCACTTAGCAAAGACCTAATTATATCGTAAGATCCAATAAGGCTCCAAACCCATTACACTCCCTTATGCCTATATAAAGCGGACTCCATTACAATTCCAAGTAAGTTATTCTCTCCATAAAATCTCACATTCTCCTAGTTTCCCACCTGACTTGGGCACCGACACGCATGTGTAGGTACCATCCTCTTTCGTTTCACCGACAACGAGGTACTTCCATGGATTTCGCTGAGTTTTTCGAGAAGGAGACAATTTCTTCATCAATTTGTCATCAATTTGAGATTATCTATCTTCCTCAAGATAATCTCTTTATGGAACAAATCAATACCGAAACTTAATTTGAGTAAACCTTATTTTAAGTTTTAAGTGATGGAATATGTAAATTTAAATTACGTTAATCTAAAATTAACACTTAAACCTAGTCAACGTACACACCATAGAAGAACTGCTTCCCTACAAAAGACAAAGGACATGGAACAAAGACAAAATAGAAATTGTAAATCATTGAAAAATTGGAGAGAAAAAAACAAGAAGAAATCTATTTACCTTTATGCAGTAGAGTATGAGTGGAAGATGTTATGGTAGAATATTTAATCTTTCATTTAGAAGGGTTACACATCCATGATTGTTTATGGGTTAAAAAGGGTGAAAGTATAGAGTGCGGCATGAAGAAAAAGTTTTGAGAAAATTTATATGAAATGGGTAGTTTTGATATTAACTTAAATTTTTAAGTAAATTTAAGCATAACCAGAAATACATAGGATGTAACTAGGAACTTTGTAATGAATGATAAAGGTGGTAGTTTGTACATACATAAACTGAGTAATTATCTACATATATTTTATTAAAATAATTGTATCAACTTACAATTATCTACATGTTCTCTCGCATAATTTTATAATATTTTGACTTATTATTTCAGGATGATGTAAAATCTTCTAACTATTTTAATTAATTACAAACTGCAAGTGTGATTTTCAAAAGTATTAGTAACGAGATCGTTTGCAATAGAGAAACTCATTTTTTAATATTTAAATATGTTATACGTATCATTTATTTATAATTTTTTAATAGTAGTACTAATAAAGTACTCGACCTCTCCAACTCAACACTTTACACAAAAAATTTAAATGAGACCCGTCAATCATCTATCATTAATTGTATATTATTATATTTTAATATTTTAATTTTTAAAAAAGTGAGACCCACGTAAAAAATGATACATATTTAAGATACTCTTCTCATTAGTTACCCATCTTTGCTGCCTCGGCTTGGTGGCGTGTCATTGCTGCCTCAGCTTGGTGGCGTGTCATTGCTGCCTTGCGTAGGGAGACATGGTTTAGTAATTATGTCAGCAGATTGGTTGGGAGTGGGAATCAAACTTACTTTTGGTCGGATGTGTGGGTTGGCAGGGTGTCTTTTAGGGTAGGTTCAACAGATTGTTTGAGCTGCCGGTGGACAAATGGTTGTCAGTGTTTGAGATGTTCTAATTGGGGTGGGGTGAGAATGGTGAGGTGTAGAAGTGGAGGCGGAGGTTGTTTGCGTGGGAAGAGGAGCAGGTGGGGGAATTATGTTTATTGCTTCAAAATGTGACTTTGCAGGTTGACAAGGAGGATATATGGTTATGAAATTTGAAAAAATCAAATGCTTTCTCTGTTCGTAGTGCTTATAAATTTCAGACGGCTCAACCTATTGTTCAAGCTCCAGTGGATGTGAAGTTGCTTTAGCAAAAGAATATTCCTCTGAAGGTGGTGGTTTTCGCTTGGTGTCTGTTTCGGAATAGATTGCAAACCAAAGATAACTTGCTTCGGCGTGGCGTTATAAATAATGATTCTTGTCTGTGTGTCACTGGGTGTGGCTCTCTGGAATTCGTCAATCATTTATTTTTACATTGTTCGCTTTTTTGGGTTGGTTTGGAATTTTATTCTCCTTTGGGTTGGCCTTTCAACAGTCACCCCGTTATATGCATCAAATCATTTTACTCAGTTCAGTTTTGGTGGTGGTGGATCTCAGGTGCGGCAATCTATTTTGAATGTCATTTGGTTTGCTACCATGAGGGAAATATGGAAAGAAATAAATAACATAATTTTCAATGGTAAAGAATGTTCAATAATGCGTATAGTGGATAAAATAAAGTTACTTTCCTTCTTGTGGTTGAAAGAGAAATTTGTTATGTTCTCCTTCAATTACCATGGTTGGTTGCTTCGTCCTCTCGCAATGTTGCACCCGGATAACTGTTTTTTCTTTCGCTTTTCTTTTTGTTGTTTTTCCTTTTTCTGGTTTGTAAATATTGTTTAGACTCCTCATGTTTTTCCTGGACACACCTTGTGTTAGGATCGACATTTTGATTTGGTAATATATTCTATTTTAACTACCAATAAGGAGTATTTTAGTCTTTTACTTATGTTTTTAGGAAGTATTGAAAGTCAGAAAAGCAATTTTCTAAAGTTAATTGCACTCCCATCGTAGATGGTTTGAGACTTTGAGCTATCCATTTTCCATCTCAACCTTTTACTATTTTTTATTCATTAAATTATGGGTACATATCAATCTGAAACATGCTTTTTACATTTTAATCATCACCTTATTCCATTATTGTCGTTTGGTTGCGATTAGAGCACACATACCGTGTGAAGTTAGGAGTAAAAGAAATGATGTTGTTATACGGGCTGAATTTAAATCAGATCATAAACATCTACACCAAAAACATCAAATATGCAAACGATAAAGTTTGTAACTATAATAATATAAGAGAAATGTTCCTGTCAAAAAAATAAAACATGAAAGAAATATTATAAACACTCAATTTCTAACACTATTCTTCTATTATATAAAAGGTTAAATATGTTTTTGACCCTTATAAAATTGGGAACTTCTAAGTTTAATCCTTACTTAATTTTAATAGATTTTTTAGTCCTTACAAAAAATTAATGTAAGATTAATTTTCAGTACATCTAGATGACACATGTATGAACTAATAACACAGAAAAAATTATTCAAATGCATAACATTACAACCTCACATTAGGGGTGATCTTAAATTTGTTTAGCATTTAATAATATTTTTTTTCCTAAATTAGGTTCATATACCCAATTTTTTGGAATTTTCCTTTATTTTAATTTATTTTTAGCTAACAAAAAAAAAATGACATAGATTTTCTTGCATCCATTTTTTTCCATGATTATAATTTGAGTCTTGTTAACAAGTGTTTTACGGGCATTGTTCAAGAAACTCATAAAAAAAAATTATTTTTAAAATACAAGTCAAACACGTGTAAAAGTCATCACCAGTCATCACTACTCACTACACAATTTTCAATATAAAAGTTATTACTTTTAAAAACTTAAACAATGTTTAAGGGTTTTTGTTTTTCGTTTCTTTTATAATTTTTATAACATGAATGATAAATGAACAACCTTTTTGGTTGTTCACAGTGTATTTTGATACGGTTAGGTAGTACTTCCTCTGGACCTTATTATAGGAAAATTTTCAACAAAATTTTTGGTCCTATTTATAAGAAAATATCACAACTTTTAAGGTATAGTTATTGTTTAAAAGACTTTTCTATCCCTCATTTAATGCTCTTTTTTTAATATTAGTGGGTGTATTTAATGTTTCATAATATTTTATAAGGGTGTATACGTAAAAATATTCAAAAAGTTTCATTAATTAATAATGGCTAAAATGTTGTTTTGGTTCATTAAATTATTTTGCAGTATCGGTTTGGTCCCTTAAGTAATAAAAAGTCTGTTTGGGTCCCTTAAGTTTTTTTTAGTATCATTTTGGTCTTTTCTGTTAGGGTTAATAAAAAAATGTTAACTCATATACACGTGTGTCACTTTGTCATTGGCTCTGGGAATATATATTTTTCAATTTTTTTTAAAATAAAAATAAAAATCTCAAAGCCAATGACAACGTGTCCATAGTTAACGTTTTTTTTATTAACCATACGAAAATGACCAAAACGATACTAAAAAAAAACTTAAGGGACTCAAACGAACTTTTTATTACCTAAGGGACCAAACTGATACTACAAAACAAGTTAAGGGACCAAAACAACATTTTAGCCATTAATAATTGTATTGGTTTTGATGTTTTTTGATATTGTTTCTTATGATAAGGACCGGAAGGAGTATAAGTTGAATTCTTTAATCATTTTGTTTTACCTCGTAATGCGTGCCAGCTTGAATTGTCTTTTGGGAGTTATACGGTATGGAATAAGTTGTAGGTTTTGAGGTGTAAAAATAACACTCCTCTTTTTATAATTGTGTTATTGTTATGAATATCATAAGTGGATGTCTACAAACCCTTGTACTTATCTCTTAGGTGACATCACATTACTTATCTTCTAAGTCACATATATTTGTACTTATCCCTTAAGTACTTAAGGATTAAGTCATGTCATTGTACTTCTCTGTAGATAGAGACCACATGTAACATAATTATATACAACAAGAGAATAATATAATCCTCTTTCTTCTCTCTCTATTCTCTCTTCTTCTCTTTAATATTGTTCTTCTTATTATTCCAATAGTTTCATAACAGTTATATTGTTATTTATTTTTTTGGTACAAGTATTATTTTGTTATTACTTCTTAGTTCTATGCATCTAAATAACGTATCATGCTAAAATAAGTTTCCTTAGAAAACGAAGTGTGTAACACTTCGGTCTAAACTTCTACAAATCGATGACATAATAAACTTCTAATTTGATAAATTTAATATCATCACGACTTAAACAAAGGATTAACATTTAACATTATAAGCAAACCCATCCAACCACCCTTTTGCCTTCTATATTTTCCATAATTAATACATTTTCCATAAGTAGTATATGTTCATACTTGTTTGATTGTTGCACTCCAAGTAGGCCATAGAAATTCAGCCATCAAGGTATCTTTATACATCTAAAATCCTTTAAGAGTTTGTCATAGATTCATTCAATAAAGTGGTGATAAAGCAAAAGAAAAGGGTAAAAAGGGAAAATTATTAAGTTACAATATTATGCAGTTTTTTTATATAAAAAATTGTCATAATCCTCCGGTTTTAAGGAACCCACTCGAGTTGGTCTAGTAGTATTTACTTGAGACTTAGGAATGTGCTCCTCTTCAAGGTTTAAGATTCGATTCTCCCTAGAGTCAATTTATGTGAGTTGATTTAGCTTCCTCAAAAAATATAAAAAAAATCCTACAAAAGATTGTTTGAGCTAAAATTCAAATTTGGATTCTATCAAACTCTTCGTCTTTTTCATTCACTTAATCTATTTTATTTACTATTTTATTATTTTTATAATATTATTTAAATTTTTAATTAAAAAAAATAAAATCCCATTAGAATAAAAATAACACCACTGTAATAAAAAATAGTTAAGTTTCACGAAATTTGAAAGAAAAAAAACCACTACAATTGTAGGAACAATATTAGATACCGTAAAATAGCTTATTTTAGTCTTATTTTCAACAAAAATTGAGATATTTTTTTATTTACAACAAACACACTAGAAAAGTGAATGGACAGACATGTTAATGTTCGTCTAAATGCTAGTAATGATGATGATAAGTCTAAATGTTATTTCGGCCTCTTAATTATTTTTAAGGTTTCGCTTTGGTCGCTCAATTAATTTTCATTCCTTCTAGGTCTCTTAAGTACGTCTATGTTAATTAAGATGGTCCTCAATGTTTTTTTTTTATTTTAAAAAGTAAGCTTTCTACATAGGTGGCAATTAGGGCGTTGATTTGGCAAGCTTATGGTTGTGACATGGCATTTGGTTCATTTTATATAGATAAAACATAGGTTGTTGGTTTAATGATGAGGTTGGGGTTTAAGTAAGGTTTTCAAGTTTACGTTTTTAGGGATTACGAATTTGGTGAATTTGTGGTTTGGGTTGATGAAAGTTGGGTTTGATTGTTGGTTTATGTTTGGAATGATGTTTGGAGATGATTTGGGTTAGAAATTGTTGAGTTTGGTGGAGTTTTGGTGGGGTTATGAAGGTTTGAAGGTTGGGGGTTAATGGAGTTTTTAGAGAGAAGTTTGAGAGAAGAAAGAATTGTGTTGAGAGAATGGGGAACTTTGGTTAGTTTTGTATGTTGATGGGTTGGCACGGTCGTACCACCACAGTCACGGGCCGTGCCAAGCTTCTGGTCATGGCCTCCAATTTTTTTTCTTTTCGAATCATGTTTGGACAAATACCTGCAAAACAAATTAAAATAACACAAAACAAACAAAATAAAAGTAATAAAACTTGTGGGTTTCCTCCCACGAAGCGCTCTTTTAACGTCATTAGCTTGACGATTAAGAGGTTTATCTACCCTATACCCAACCTTTCACTAAGGGATAATGACATCAAACTGACACTTGCTCCCGAGTCACACATGACTCTTTCTATAATCTCGGATTTTATGACACATGGTTTGGAAAAATTCTCTAGATCCTTAAGTTTAGATGACAATTTGTTTTGAATGATTTCAATAAATTTCCTAAACTGCTCATCTAACTTGGACTTATCAAACCCTTGTGGGAAAGGAATTTTTGGCTTATATGGTGGTGGTGTGTTAGGATTTTCACTCTCTACTATAACTTTCTCACTTTGTGGCTTTTACTCTCTACCTCAACCTCAATTGTCTTGGTTTCCACAACGGGGTCCTCTAATTGTCTACCATTTCTAAGTGTAATATCATTCATTTGACCTTTTGGGTTAGCTTCAGGTTGGCTTGGAAAGATTCCGGAGGTTTGGGAGAAAGAGACTACTTGTTGGGCTAATTGAGGGATTTGAGTCTCTAGCATTTGTTGTGAGTACAAAATAGAATTCACTTTAGATGAAAGCTTGACACGAGAATCATTCAAAAATCCAGTTTGAATCTTAAGCTTTTGGAGCTGCTCTGATTGATTTATAAAATAATTTTCTAACAAAAGTTTCAAGCTGGATTTTTGAGGGACTCTTTGGTTGTTTGCATAACTGGGTGGTGTTGTTTGTTGTCCAATTTTTTTATTGTTCCTAAACCCTTGATTATATTGAGCATAGTTTACTTGCTCAGGACTTCTAACAACACTACCTAGTTGGCATTCAACATCAGTATAACCAAATATTCCATAAACTTCACAAGGTGGTAAAACAGAGGCAGAAGTCCATTGATAATGGTTTTGAGCCATGCCCTTAATCAAAACATTTGAAGGTAAAAAAATAAAAATAAAAAATAAAGAAAAAGATTTTTTTTCTCAATCTAACCGGTATTAAAAAGTTAATCAAATTGCAAAACTCCCCGGCAGCGGCGCCAAAAGCTTGATGTAGTAAATCCGCAAGTACACGGTTTACCGAAGTAGTAAAAAGAGTATCGTTCCGACAGTGAGTTATGAATTCAATTAACTTTCAATAAGGATTAGAAGAAAGTTAAATTATAAAGTTGTGATTTTTAACGGTTTAGAAAATAATAATAAAAAGGCACCTTGGGATTATTGGTTCATCTTGATGACAAACCCTTCACAAACCAAACCCTAAACCTAGAACTTTATATTGGACCTACTTTCTAAAGACAAGTTTCTCTTAAGCCTATCACATCTCCTTTCGGTCTCAGTGAGTGTGTTCCTCTAGCAACCACGTCTATTCTCATGGCTGATTGCTATTGGAATCCTTGAAGAACGAAACTTTATTTGTCTCAAGGGTTGCTAGACTATTCTCATGTTTCGCAATCCTTGTCTAATTTCACTTGTTCCAATATTAAAACTTCACCTTTTGATCAATCGCTTAATATTTGTGATGATGAGTTAACAAGTACTAACCATCCGTTGTCGCTTTATGAGTTTGATACTTGTTAAATCATTATAAAAACGGTGAAATTAGATTAGAAAGTAGATTTATATAAAATTAGGGTTTGGGGCTTGGTTTGATTAGGATTAGGTCATTAGACTCATCCAACAATCCCAAGACAAATAAGTCTACTCACTCACATTCATTGTAGACATAGAGAAGAAGAAGAAGAAGAACATAAAATAAAATAAAGAAAATAAAGATGAACTTTTATTCAAAGAAACAATTGTCACTTATTATTTCCAAGAACAAAAGATGGTTTTACAAACTAGATGGCTGCTCTATTTATAGTCTAACATTGACTTGAGCCCCAAGAATTAAATCACTAAA
>Ga0228710_1007075_pt1 | contig 16745 bp, 15 predicted proteins | sample MedpolnodulmetaG_FD_177995 | JGI IMG/M metagenome (GOLD analysis project Ga0228710, IMG submission 177995) | Root nodule microbial communities from Medicago polymorpha collected in Santa Monica, California, United States - pink nodules | ecosystem: Host-associated > Plants > Roots > Nodule... | reverse complement strand
TGGATTAAAAGTAAATTTAATTAAAATAAATACAATCAAATTAAAAGAGGAGATAAGTGAATTGGGAATTGCAAGAAAGATTGAGAAGCATGCCAAACCCAAAATCTGGAAAATAACAAAAACCCACCCAATTCTTTGATTCATGTCATGGCTTTCGTTGGATTACTCATAATTTGGATTAACTATCATAACACCCAAATCTTTGATTCTTTTGAAACAAATACAAAAAAATCAAGAGAATTGATGGTGGCACATGAAACCTTTTTCTAAGATTTGGGTGAGATGGGCCAAGATTAGATGGGAGTAATTAGGTAGGTTTTTTGCTTTTGATAAAAAAAAATGGGAAATGTCAATATGAGTTTTCCGAACTTAAATAGCTAACCAAAAATATTAAAGTTTTCCAAAAAAAAAAAAGTGTTAAAATGCTATGTGGGGTGAACTCGGAATCTGGAAATTTTGGCAAAAGGGGTAAAATTGGATTTTTTAATAAATTGCATTGGTGAAGGTATAATTGTAGGGTATAGGGTAAAATGTCCAGTGCAACATGTATATCTAAACTTAATTCGCACACAAAAACCACTTAATTCGAAATTAATAGTATGATTATTACATTACATTCCAAATCGCACACGACTAAAGACAATGTTACCAAGTGTTTAGGCACTCACACAAACCAAACTTAATTCCTAGTTAAAAGTATGATTATTACATTCCAAAATTAAAAATAAGTCTTATAAAGTTAAGTTGTTGCTGCTTCAATTGTGCCTTTAGCTTCTCAGCCTTTCTTCTAGTCAATGACACTTCCACTCTAGCTCTTGAAGTTCCTTAACCTCCATGTAGGGTTGGTCCTCATCAAATCTTATCTTATATGAAGACAAGTTTTTCTCGTCCTACTACAACTTCGTCTTTGAGCTTTTCACCCAACCTTTCACGCCCACCTTTAAACCACAGAGGATGAGAGTTCCAGCTTAAGCCGTCATCTTCTGTCCAATAGGGACTCAACACTATTTGCACAAGCTTGTGGGCAAATTTTAGAACATTCTTAACAAACTCAATTTCATACCAATTGCCAACACAACCTCTCAATTCAATAATGCTTATATTATTATGAGATAATAGCTCAACATCCCTAATATCTTTTTGATTTTCAAACAACTCTGGAGCTAAAAACTGTCAACATTAAAACAGAACATGGATGATATTAATGTACCATCGAATGCAAATCATAACATCTTACAAAGTTAAAAATAAAAGTAAAACATTTGTCTTAACATGTTCACTCACCATGATTGAAAGTTTCTGCAAAAGAGGAGAAGCTTGAAGCATGTTTAAAATCTACAAAAGACCATAGCCCATATCATATATGAATGAATCCGCGAAAAGGACGAGGTTTAGCTGTTTAAGACGTTTGAATGGTTGAGTAATTTGTATGGATGTTTTGACCGTTGGAAATATTTCCACATGCAAAATCTCAAGTTGAGGAAACGTTGCACAAAGAGCAACAAATGCTTTAAGATCGTGTTTTGGTAAAATGGAGAATTTACCGCTCTTTAACATAGGAGTCTTGATGCTTGAGGTATCCAATTCACATCCAAAAGACTCTAATGAAATGAGTCTAAGGCAATCTACTAAAAACAAGTTTGCATCCACCTCGAGATCATTGAATACCAAATAACACCATAAAACCTTGAGATGACACAAGGATGAACTTACTATCACAGGCAATGATTTGAGTTCACAGAAAATTAAGAAAAGCTCTTGAAGCCGTGGGCAATTAGACAAGAGACTTTCAAGGAAATTTTCATCTAGTTTTGCACTTACTGGTGATAGAGATCTCAAATTTTTGTTCTTGATAAATTGAACAACTCTCTCTACAAAAACACCCGCACTCTTATCCAAATTGACTTGTCTATTCTCCGTATCAGAAGCATCAACGAGATAGCCGAATTGTAGCAGATCGTCTTCGGTGGTTCCAAGCATGAAGATGTCAAAGAATAGATCTCTCCTTACAGCCCAAAGCTTACACCGCCTTCTAGACAGTATACTGGTTTTCAACAAATCTTTCACCGATAACATTGTGAGGATATAAGACAAGATGTCATCAGACAACTCACTAATGCGATCATCCATTTTAATTATAATCTGCACCTGAAATATATATATAGGTGGAGTTTATATCAATTTTCATAAAGTTGCTAATTATTATTATTATTATTAGGGTTAATAGTGTTTTTCGCCCCTGTAATATAGGTTATTTCCGGTTTTCAACCCTATAAAAATTTTGGTTTGGATTCCGTCCTCGTAAATATTATTTTTTTCAAACCCCCCCCCCCCAATCCAACTCAGCAGAATCTAATATGTGGCGCTGATTTGACATTTTTTTAATTGGCCACATGTAAAAAAGGCCATCCACATCATATTATTTTTAGAAATATATGAAAATTAATTTAAAATAAAATAAAAAATCCAAAAAATCAGAAAAATATTTAGATTTTTTTCCAAAATTTTTTAAAAATCGAATTTTTAAAATTTAGATAAACATTAAGATTTTTTTATTGAAAATTTTAAAAATTAGAAAAATATTCAGATTTTTTTTTAAAATTTAAAAATATCAGAAAAAACTTTTATATGTTTTTCAAAATTAGATAAAATCATAAATATATTCAGATTTTTTTTCCAAAAATTTATAAAATCGAAAAAAACATTCAGTTTTTTTTTTAAATTTAGAAAAATATTCAGATTTTTTCCTCGAAAATTTTAAAATCAAAATATCAAAAATTCAGTTTTTTGATTTAGAAAAGCTTAAATTTAGAATTTATTTTCGAAAATCAGAAAAAACATTCAGTTTTTTGTCGAAATTAAATTTTTTTGGATCTTCTTAATCTTCTTTTTCGAAATTAAGAAGATTATTAAAAATTCTAGAATTTAATTTTCAAAATAAAAAAAAAAGGTCAGATTTTTTTCGAAGAAACTGTTTTTTTTAACTTTTTCTACCAATAAAGAATTCTAGAAAAAATTCTTTGAAAATAAAATAAAATTAAAATTTATATCATATTTTGTTAGAATTGAAAATTCTGAAAAACTAAAAATATTTTTCCTGAATAAAAATGAATTATTTTTTCTAATTTTTACAATATTTTTTATTTTTAAAAATTAATTTTCAGATTTTGTAATTTTTTTTATTCTTTAATTAAAATAAATGAATATATATTTATTTTATATTTTTAAAAAAAATTCAAATTTTTTACGATTTTAAATTTTCGAAAATTAATTTTCAGATATTTATTTAATTTTAATTTAATATAAATTCATTATTTTTTTTTTAAAAAGGCACAAATGCCACGTGTATGCTTGAAAAAAATAATTATACAGTCAACGCGCCACATAAGTATATATGTACAGTCATCGTGTTACACAGTGTTCCACGTTAGCAAATATGCACAGTTATTTAGGGAGGGGGGTTTTCCGGATTTTTTTCTTACGAGAACGGAATCCAAATCAAAAAATTTATGGGGGTGAAAACTGAAAATGACCTATATTACAAGAGTGAAAAAGACCATTACCCTTATTATTATTATTATTAGCTTACAAATTGCATCAGCTTTTGTATATGTGTAGTTTTTCTTTGTTTGTATTCCAAACACCGACAAGAAATTAAACTTGAACAATTGACACTACCAGCAATCGAATCGATGATGATTGTATCAGGTATAAATTATAATAAATCAATATTGTGTAATCCTAACCTAACCCGGCCTCGACTGGATATTTATTTAGAGGATCTATATCTATCTATATACTAGTGGGAGTACCGCGCAACGCACGGGACGTCGTCAACTTTGTCCTAACATATTTTGTTAATAAAGTGAATTGTTAATTTAATATTAATTAGAAGATTGTCATTGTAAATAAGAAAAAAAAAGTTAATAGGCATTAGAATCAATGAATCAAGTCATTAGAATATATATTTAGATGAACAAACAATCATGTGAATGTGAATATGAATATGAGAGAGATAAACTTAGTTATCGATAATTTGTTGATTGAAAAAAATTAAAACAAATAGCATATTACTTTTTGTTTTTTTAATAAAAGAAATACTTCATTCAGTCACATTTATAAGCAAAATAACAATTTTTTACAGTTCATTGAATAATCAATGTATCTGACTTATAAATGTGACTGAATACATTAGTTATTCAATGAATCTAAAAAATTGTTTTTTTTTTATAAATATGATCGGATGGAGTAATATATTGTTTATTTTTTTTTTTACAAAAAGAGTAACACATTGTTATAGTGTTTGTTGTTTAAATAATTGAAATAAATACCGAAAGAACTATTTTGGTAAGCTCCCCGTGTTTGAGGGGAAGATTTAGAAATCATCCCTAAAAATGAGTAAACAAATATTTATGCCACATAATACAGGCTACATAAAACCTATATCCCCATGTTTTTTTTGTTGAATAGTAAACTTTGGATTAAGATCTTGCTGCAACTTATTGAGGTAATGGTCTTTTTTTTTTAACTGAAATAATTTCACAAAAGATTATGAATAGCCATATAAATAAAAAAAACCAGTCTACTAGACCGAATGTTACCATAAGATGATGTAAGAACATAGTCATGGCACAGGACCAACACTAAAAATTTTAACCTTGAAGGATTGGAGAAGTAATTACGAGGGAATGATTTTCATTTGGTTGAGAATGTAGAAAAGAACGGGGACGAATGTGATAGAAATAGAATTATTTACATCTGACACCAAATAAGATATTAAAGCAAAACATTCTTACTTTCAACAATGAATCGTATATCAATTTGAAACTAAAGTAACTAAATGCAAACTAACACAAAATAGAAGCAACATAATTAACTACTTTCAAAGGAGATTCACACTTCTGTTTATAGTTGATTTGAATAAAAAACATGCAAATATATGGTTTGACGCGTAAAATTCCGTCTTCACCCAACACTAAAAAAGTGGTACTTAGAATCTAAGGAGCTTTGTGGATCAAGAATCTAAAGATAGAAAAGGCTCTCTAATTGTAAAATCTAATGAATTTTGGATGCTTGCGGGAAATGGGATTGGGAAGGAAGTGGTTTGATATCTCTACTCCGCATGAAAGACAAAAACTGATCAGGTAGTTCTTCCAAAAGAGCTTGCACAACAGAGATCTGTCCTTCTGCCAAAAACACAACAATGAGATTTGATCAAATGAAACGATAAAAAATTGTTACCAGAATTGAAAGACTATTAAACAAGTTACTTGAGAAGCAAGCAACTATAGTACTTACTCTGTACTTCTCTCATGGGGACAAATTGTACTATATCTCGTGCAGCTACACGACCAGTAGAACTTTTTAAGCGAGGTCCGTTATCAGCATCCAGTACCTGAAATAATTGAGCCAAAGCACATGTTATTAGTACTCACTCATATAACAAAGCATAGCCTTGCCATGCTAAGGAATTTAAAGAAAGGATATAGACCTCCATGCTGGTGAAATCCGCGGCTCCAACACCAACTATAAGTATCGATAGGGGAAGATCAGAAGCATTAACAACAGCATTTATTGATTCTTGAAGATCCGTAACAATTCCATCCTATGAGAAGAAGAACATCATGGACAATAATTTGATTAGTTATGCTTAAGTATGCAATTACTATGCACTCATATTTCTTTTATATTGATGACAATAAATTATCATTGCCATATTATTAAAAATATTTTTCTAGCAAAGCAAACAGAGATTATTAAAAAAAAAACACTTGACTTTAATTAAGGCTATATTAAATGCCATTGATACGACAGAATATGACTGCTAGACCTAGATGGTTTAAAAGTGTATTAAAATTAAACTCTATTCTTAGGCTAATTTTATGGTGCCGAAGTGAGACATGTCTTGTAATAAGTTAGTTTCTATCATTGGATCAAATGAGATATGATGTGACTTACTAACCTAATAGGGAAAAACACATTTGTGCATGATGCTAGACAATTTTACTTGGTGCTTATATCATTTTTATAAATTTCTTTCTTACCGTTATGATAAGCAATACATAGTACTTAGAGCTGTTATATGAAGAAAGGGACTCTGCAGCCATTTGTGCAGCCAAGTTTATAACTGGGCCAAATAAAGTGGGTCCTGATAGAGTCACACTTTGCAAAGCACTACCATAAGCATCCATTATGCCTTCAATTCCTTCCACCTAAACAAAACAAAAAAACTATATCTTAATTTTTTTTTTTAAATAATAATCTTGCAAGTTCATGATAAGTTAGTATAATTGGCGCTCAGTTTTCTACATGCTCTAGTGAATAATAGAGAAAGAATTATTGTACCAAAATAATAAAATAGAGAATTTCTCACCTCAGAACTACCTGGAGCTCCTCCATTCAGATTAAAACAGTGAGATACAGCACCACCGTGTACATTTCCTCCAAATCCCCAAGCAGGAAACCGCTTATCAGAATCATAGAACTGAATTACTTCTCCAACCTCCATTATAGCCTACACAAATTTTACTATGTTCATTAGGCAAGACACTGATAACATGAAATGTAGCCCAGATACGCAATGCGGACACCAGTTCTATACAACACAGATACCTGGATGCAGCAGACAGATCATTTTGATCACATTTTGATTATTACGACCAGTTAGATGCAAAATACTTGTAAAGAAAGAGACATTTTGATCATTTTTATTAATGTATACTATGATAGAAGAGACATTGGTCACACTTCATTCATGTAGAGTTATAATGCTTATAAGAAAAAACTTAGAACTATAACGATGTTGGTGAATTGTGATCATAATATACAAAAAGATACAAAAAGAATTTATTTTCTTTCAACAAAGACGTATTCGATTATGTCATGCCATATCCATGAAGTATCTCAGTATCTGAAAACCAATTTTTTTTAAAATAATTAAAATAATCAGATTTTTCTAGAAATATCAAAATCCAACATGCATCCATGGATACATCATCCATTTTAGAGTATTCAGGCATCACAGCATCACCTTATGTTATTCACTATCGAAAAGAAGTTAAAACGATGCAGGGTCATGATCCTATAAAAATATCAGGAATAATATACATGATCATAGTAAAATCTTGAACATGATGAATTTAAGTTTCACAAGTTGATGATTAAGAAATTAGGAATCTTCCATGACAAGTATCAACATTACCTTTTGGTATGAATTTAACCGACCGGATACATCGATGTAATGCAAAGAATCTGACTTTTGAGGATCTCCATTTGAAGCTGAAAAAACATTGAAGCTTTTCACAAACTACAAAGATGAAATTAGTACTAATCACTTCAGTGAATAAAACAATTGACACCTACCAGTGAAATCTATTGCAACCATAAAGTTCAGTTCAAATCCACTAGATATGTAATCAATAAAGCTGAATTGTTCCTTTTCGCAATATTGGCCCACAAAGAGTTGACCCTTCAGAACCTATAACGAAGAAATAATTCTATCAAGTGAGGTTATAAGCAATAAGCATATCAAAACCAAAACTTAATTTGATTTCATGGATCAATCAATGAACACCTTCTCTTGTCCTTTGCGTTTGGATGGCATGACAAAATTTGCGCCTTTTCTCTCATTGCATAGCTTTTCAAGGTCTGCTATTGTTTTCTGCATTTTACTGATGGCAAAAACTTTGATGTCACTTTTCAAACAAAGGCTATAGAACTTTAGGCTCGACAAAAATTAAAGTTACCATAATCTGGCATTACCCGATAAGTACATGATTGCCGCTGATATTGAAATCAAAACACTCAATAACTAATGGAGTATCCTGCATATAAGTTGTTGAAATTTTTGAAAACTTGGTTAATTAACATCTCCTTACATGAGAAAGTAATTAAAAAATGATTTAGTTGATATGCACGGACAATGTAAAGATATTTTACTTTGGGAATCGATCATATCGTTGGATTATTAAAAATATTTGAGTTGTGATTGATTGACAATGTAACGACGGTGCACAAAAAATAACCTCTAATGTTATTGTAATCTATATATGATTTAACATTAGACATTAGACATGTTGTGTTCAAAGATGTCAAGCTTACTTTGCTTCCAAACTGCTGGAAATTAAGACAAACTGGTTTCCATTTTGGATTTAAATTGTTGTCAATAACTTCAGTCTTGCAAATAGGAACAGAACCTCCACTCTCAACCATTCTTGATATCCTTAGAAAAGGATCCTACAAGAAAAACAAAATGACAAGTTTTACAAATGTCAAAAACAACAAAAAAAAAATACTCACAGGATTGAATTTGTATACACTATAAGCAAATTTTAACCGGCAAATCATTAAAAACTTTTGACTTTACGCATGACTACTTTTATAGTCATCAACTTGATTGGTTGTAATTTGATGACAGTGTAAACCTTTTACGTCGGCAGTGTATACAAATTTAAATTTATGCTTAAATATGAATCATATGTATGTAGCAGGGTATTGAATATGTACACTTTTAGAAAAAATGTCTTTGTTATCCAAGCGAGAACAACAGAAGATAATCTCAACAGCACTCCTTGAAGTAATAGTCTCTTCAGCATGAATGGTAATTGTTCCAAGATTTCTTCGAGCATGATTCTCTCTGTTGCTTTGAAGCTTTAAGGTTAAGCTACGGCTTGGTTTGGTCACTATCTGTTCCATAGTACACACAAACAGAGATACTAATGTCAAACAAAGTCCATAATCTTAATTATGCATGCTGTATGAGATTATTTATTCAATATACCAACATAGAAACTGCAATAATGAGAAATATTTGGGTTTTTTCAATTTAACATGGTTATCAATTGATGCTGACCTCTGATAAATTGCAACTGGCCTCTCCAATGAAATCTTGATCTTGCAGTTTTAGTGTCTGCAAGAAGTGATATAAACACATTCAAGCTTTTGGTTTTCAAGTATAAATTTCACCATCACAATAATTCACTAATTTGATTGTCTAGAGAAAGTGAACACATAAATTTAGAGCCATATCTAAACTTTTTATGTCTGCTACATTTTACCACATCTTAATCATTTCTCAACAATCAATATGAATTAAAAAAACTGAAAACTAAACTTGGATACAAGACCCCAAATAAATATAAAGAATGAGTCCTTTCACTTGTAAAAGTCAAAAGATGTGATACACTGTAGCAAAGTTTTTTACTTAGAATATGTATCACCTATGAAATTAATTTTATTTTAACTACAATAGGGATGATACAACCTTTTTCACTTGCAAAATCAACAAATAAGGCAATTATCCAATTATCTAATTTTACCATTCGAAATTATACTAACACGAAAGGTTTTGAATGTCGAGTCATGACTGGAGTCCAATGGATCACCATATTAGTGGTACTACTTGAATGAGACTTTGCTTTGGAGGAGGTAAGCCTACTTTAGTGATTCTAGTAAGTTCACTTTAGGCTACATGATTAACTTTGTAGGGGGAGCTTTGACTTGGCAGTTCAGGTGGTTGCATATATAGATGTGCACCATTGTCAACTACTAAGGTAGAGATCATTGTCATTATCAAAGCATGCAAATAGTTGCTATGGTTGAAGAGATTCTTGCAGGAGCTTCTTTTTTTAGTCAAAATATAATTCATCTTGGTCAGAATTGGATACACGATGTTTTGGATGTTAAGTTGTCAAAAATATCTAAAGTTCATACTTATGATTCTGGTTTTGATATGATGATTAAAGAACTACCAAGAGATACGTTTGAGAAACTTGTTCTAGTATCGAGGGAGAGATATGTTAGATATTGTGCTCCCTTCCCATGTGGAAAAAGATCCAACTATTTTAGTCCATTATGTCACCTCTTATCTAAAAGAGTATTTTGGTGACGAGAACATTGATCCACCAAAAGAGAGAGGAGAAGCAGAAGAGTTATTCCTGTTTTTTCGCTGCCACCGTAAACCGTTGAATATGGCTCGAAATTTGACAGTAGGTTGGGGAAAGTGGTTCAACATTTTTAACGACTAGAATGAAAAAGGAGGTTGCTTAATTTTTAATGTTTGTGAGCATTAATTTCTGCTTTTGAAGATTGTCTATACAATGTTAAGGTGTATGTTATAGTTATTACCCAATTATACACACAAATATTAGCTACTGCATTACACACATGTATGATTTATTATGAGTAAATACCTTAGTTGATCCTTGAATAGGTAAAGTTGTCTCAACCTCGTCTCCCACACTATAAGATCCACTATCATATACATCGCGTATATTATTCACTTAGTTTCAAATTTATATTCAATATTACCAACTTGTTGTTATTCTAGTCTCTCCAAATATCAATGGTCAGACGGATTTGATTAAAATTGTACAATTAGAGAATGATCAATTTAGAATATCTATAATGTGATAGTATAGATTGATTTGGTCCTGCAATTTTGAGGACTAAGTTGGATATTTCCATAAACAGATTTTATTGCCAACTAAATTACCTTGTAGCTGAGGTTATTAAAGGCAGAATTATTATAAGGTTGGTAAACAAACAAACCTTAGTGGAAACACCATGATATGTTGTGTCAATGTCATACACATGAAATCTGAAAGAAAAAGAAAGCAAAATAAGTGAGAGAGAGAGAGAGAGAGAGTTAAATATAAATCAAATCAGAAAGAAGTCTTGTAATCTAATAGCTATATATACAAAGCACACTATTGATGTAGGAATAAGAACATGAAGGATAGCTTACACAAGTGGTTGCACAATCTCGAAATGAAATGCAATATTAATTTTTTCTATCCATTCTGGATTCAAACAATTCGTTATGACTTCAGTGCGTCCTAATTCTTCAAATTTCCCATCTTTTTTTGCATATAGAACAAGCATAGGATCACTCTAAATTTAAAAAACAAAAAACGGAAATTAGTCATGGTTTTAGGTAGATAAATAAATAAGAAACATCGTTGAAAGAAAAATAGGAAAAGTACCTTTGATGTAATGTCCATATCAAGCAAGTTATTTGCTGAAAAAGATAGCTGCAACAAAAGATTAAATAGAAAACCTTAAATATTGTCCAGGTTCCAACAATAACAAATAGTCTATTTTAAAATATAAAAAAAAGGAAATCAAAGAAATCAACTTTTTTTAAGGAATAAATGAACTTTTTTTTAGGGTAGGAATGAAATGAACTTGTTAGTTATCATCGGTGTGCAATTTTTATATTTCTAAACTTTTTTGAGGGAAAAATTATTATTTTTTTGTTGCAATTTAAGTCTTGCCACTTTCTTTTTTCTTTTTTTGTCAAGAAGTCTTGCCACTTTCTATTCGTAGATACAAATATTTATTATTTTTATAACTTTAACTTCTTATCTTTTAAATAGTTTTACTAAAATAATTATTTTATATTTTTTAGGTTACCATGTTATAGCTACAAAATTTTCATATGTTGTTTGCTGATCTCAATCAAGAAATTTGAGCAGAGAAAACGAGTTCTTTTGTTTCTACCAATTTTCTTCACACGTAAAAATAAATCTCGGATCACTTAAAGGGTTTAAATGGTAATGACCGACTTTTGGTAAATATTTAATACACTCTAGAAGCGAAAATAATACGTGTTACATCATGTTTCCGGATTACATAATCCGGAAACCCCCTAAACACCTTTTTTTAAGGTAAAACAATTCGAATTATATAATCCGAACTGTATCAGCATAAATCTTAAACATGTTTGTAACATGTATAGCCATTTTAAGGACAATATTAATCTTTCTGACTCTTATCCTTTTGTTTTGGGTCATTGTTACGTGTTCTTCGTCAAAAATCGGGTTTTCGGGCTACTTGATCGGATTGCTTTGAAACTTTTCCAAAAAATCAGAAAAAATTCAAGAAGGGACTTCTTACGGGACTCCGCCCCTCAAAATCCAAAATTCCATCGTTTAAACCCATTTTTCATTTTTTTTTTAATTATTCATATTCTCAGAAAAATCCGGAAAAAATTTGCACTAGTTTTATTTGATTTTTAGAATTTTTTGGTGGTATTTTATATTTTTATTTGACAGGTTTTTAGCATTTTTTACTTAGTTTTTTATATTGTTTTAAAAGCAAAACTCAAAACTGTTTAAATGTAAGAGAGTCTGATGGCTGATTATACATAAGAATTATCCGGATTATAAAATCCAAAATAGTAAACATGAATCCGGATTTTAAAATCCGGACTGCACAAGGGCATTTTTGGAAAAAACGCAGGGCGCGCGAGAATCCTATAGGGTGGGAAAAGTAATGCTCTAAAAAAATATTCATGGTCCCTTTACAATCCACTCAATTTTTTAAAAATAATCCAATCCATCCATTTTCGGTTTTTTAATGGATGAATGTCCAATGCATCCATTTTTATTATTTCATAAAATAAAATATCAAAATGAATAATTTTTAATAAAAAATAACTTATCTTTATCAATTGTTTATTAAAAATAGCTTATTAAAAACAACTTATTTTATACAAAACAACTTATTACTAATTCTTTTTATAAAATAAACAGCTTATTCAAAATAGCTTATTTTATGCAAAAACAACTTAGTACAAGCATATATATATATATATATATATACATGAACAGATACCTACATATGCATGTTTTATGAAATTCCTAGAATCTTACTAATCGTGTTGCGATTCTATGATGTATGCTTTTATTTCCCCTCTTCTGTATCTAGGTGAAATCTTGAGTTTGACAACTTAAAATGACTTAATTCCTCTACTATTCTACTGCCTCGGATAAGCTAATTCAAGTATATGTCTCTTATTCATTAAACCATGATACTTTATTCATTAAGCTATAACTAGCTCTAATTCATTAGACTATGTTCAACTATAGAAACTCTTAATTTAATTGATGTTCAGGTTATACCCAAATCCTTCCAAAAAAAGAAATTCATGAACTACTAGTACTTGTTTTATGATTTGAAATCTAGCTTTCATCAAACAATACTGTACTTTTGATTTACTTAGGGATAGTTACAATACATTTCATAACTAATTACTCTTGCATACAATGGCTTACACCTTTGCTCAATGCTCACATATTCCAGCAAGGACGTTTATTTATTTTATTTAGAAGCTTATCTTCATCAAGTTGACATATAAAAGTTCAAACTTTCCTTGTTCCTCATGACATGTCCATACAACTATTCTAACTGTATTTTGACTACTCAAAAGTCAACACGCAATTGAGTTTTTAGCAGAAGAAAGTGCAGAAAAGACAACAGAATTATACATGCATTCTTAAAGCTCATTAAATAAGTTTTGAACCAAAACTTATTTTTGCTTATGTATTGTCTGAAATTTTAACCATTATGTCCTGAAGCTTTGATCACATTAAAATCCAGTTGTCACTAAATCAGTGATGACAACTTACTAGAATATTTTATTTTGTATGTTGAATGGTATAGCTGTGCGTGCTATTTTTCTGGAATGTTTCTATAGTATAAAATTTTAATTGCAAATGATTAACTAGTTGACAATTTGTAAATTCAAACGATACGTTTCTTACCTTCTGTAGCTTTCTTTGACTGTTTATACCGTCGATCATATTGGAAGAATAAACAAATATCATTCTAATAAACATAAGCTTACTTTATGAAAACGGCTTATTTTGAATAAGTTGTTTTTTAAAAAGAGATCATAATAAGCTGTTTTGCATAAATTAAGCAGTTTTGAATAAGTTGTTTTTTTAAAAAAGAGATCGTAATAAGTCGTTTTTCATAAGATAAGTTGTTTTGAATAACCTGTTTTTTAAAAAGTGATCGTAATAAGTTGTTTTGCATAAGATAAGATGTTTTGAATAAGCTGTTTTTTAAAAAGAGAACGTAATAAGTTGTTTTTACATAAATTAAGCTTTTTTGAATAAACTGTTTTATAAAAAGAGATCGTAATAAGTTGTTTTACATAAGATAAATTGTTTTGAAGAAATAAGTTATTTAACTTTTAATTTTTTAATTGTTTTTTTTAATAAAAGTGATTTTGTTTATTGGATAAAAAATAACCAATAAAAAACGATCCATTGGATCTTTAAAATAAGTTGGATGGATTGGATCCATTCATATTTTTTAATGGATGAATTGAATCCAATCCATTAAAAATAAATTGTTTGATGGATAGATCAGATGCATTTAATAGAGGATGAATCAGATGAATATGGATTTGATGGATCCAATTGCCACCCCTAATCAAAACCCCTCAAAAAATTAGTGCACGATTTGATTAATAAAATTTTGAGGATTTCACATTAGGCTGAACCGTGATTGGTTTAAAATGTTTTTATTTGTATAAATTTTTGTTTTTACCTTTTTATAAGTTTTTAATTTTTTTTAAGAGATACTTTTTAACGTTTTTTTTATTTAGTAGTCAATCCTTTTATTATGGATTATTAAAAAGCACTTTTAATATTTAGTAACATAAAAATTATTGTTTAAGAAATTTAACAAAATAAATTGTTGCATTTGGCTACTGTGGTGAATTTTTAAGTAATTGTTGCATTTGGCTACTGTGATGAATATAACTTTTTTGTAATTGAAAAGATCGGTTCTCGAAATCATTTTTTAATAAGCTATTCAAAATGACTTGTCATTTTTTGTTAAAAAAAAACGACTTGTCACTTGGAGATTATATTCAGTCACTTTTTTTTAATTGTAGTAGCATACTAATGAAAACTCTAAAAGTTATTATTAAAAATGACTTGTCATTTTTTTTTAAAAAAACGACTCGTCCCCTGGAGATTATATTCGGTCACTTTTTTTTTGAACAATTCGGTCACTTTTTTTTAATTGTAACATACCAATGAAAACTCTAAAAGTTATTATTAAAAAAAAATCTTTACAAAATACTATAACAAACGAGTTCTTAATTATGATTGAATCAATTAAACTATCCCTATTGTTATACATAAACGTTTACAAACATACATTATTATTTTTCTTTCAAAAGAAACATAAATTATTAATTTAAAAAATAAATAAATTAAAGATAAAGACCAAGACTACACTTTTGATGTAAAAAAAAAAAAAAAATTACACTTTTGCCTACATGTTACTTCATAGCACGACACATGGACAAAATAGTTTGAAACCACTTGAATCCCTTTAATTTTGACGAAGAAACTCCTCTTTGTTATAAGAGTTGAATTCAATATTATAAATGATTTTGTTATTAATAAATCTAACAAGTTATTGAGAATTGAGATGAGATTGTAATATGTAAGAGTATTAAAAACTGTAAATAGTTTTATCATAAATAACAAAATTTATAATGTAGAAAAAGAAACTAAGGAGTACGTAATTCAGTAATCTGCGTTCTTTATAAGATTAAAATGTCTGTAAAAACAGAATTTAGTGTGAAAGTGATGAAAGATTAGGAAATTGTACGTGCGTACCTCAATTTGTGTGAACAATGGCTTAAAACCTTGAGAAGTGTAGAAGAAATCAACCGCATCATTGTTGTTGTTTGTTGCTTTTTGATTAACACCTCCCACTGCCTCTTTCGCTCCTTTTTTGTCTGAAAAACACCCTCCCATTCTATTCTAATTTATTTATCAGTAAACCCTAATTAATATGAAGCTTTTTTCAATTTCAATTTCAATTTCAATCTCAAAAATAATGTAATGTAACAGTACTCAGTGAATCACTGATTAATCGATCGATCGATGCCTTTTATTTCTTTTCTCTTCTTATGATTTATGATTTATATATATATAGCCTATTATTTTTTCCTACGAAAAATGCTTCATACGTAACCGAATGATCTTATCCATTCTCAATTTCATTGCATGAAATAGTAATGTAGAAGTAACGAGGAAGGTGTGTATTAAATCAATATTTATTGACAATTATGATCTTATCTTACAAATCTATGAATAAATTCTTTTTCTAGGGAGAGGGCTATAAGACGTGTGGCAGAATAAAACTCTATGTATAAATGTGTGGAATCAAACAACAATAATAAAGAAGAATAAAACAAAAGAAAAAGCTGAATCCCTACTAATTTCTATGTGTAAATTCCCTTGTGCACTCTCCCATAGATTAAGAAAACTTCCATATATGAGACATGAGAAATAACCCGTGAAATTGGTTAGTGTTTGACCCGTTTTATGACCCAGTTTTGGTCATCATTATTTTATTTTATTTTTTTTGACAAAATATTTCATTTTATTATTCTTTACTTAAATATATTTAAGTACAAGTGGGAGACTCTTTAGCTCGTGATTATCAGATGACTGAGGAAAATAACAGGGACCAACACTTTCCTGATATGTGTATAATTGGTCATTGGTGTGATGTTGTGATTGATATAGATTACTGTCAAGATTCCACCACCAGTGATCTTAAGCAAGATTTTGGATCTGATAGGAGGCAACTTGCTCTAGTTGCTCCACCTATTCCTGCTGCGGTTCAAAGATATATGGATTTTCTTAGACAATCCTGGGATAATATGGCTGAAGTTGATGTCAATCAACAATTTCAAATGGTTGTCTCAAAGAAAAAGAAGAAGAAGCAGGCAGAAGCTAGCAAAGGGCCTTACCCTACAAGGCTCAGGGTAAGTACTTCTAAAGGTTTTCAATTGAAGCTCTAATTTCTCTTTCTATCGTTTTTTGTTTCTCTGAGGGTTTTGGTTTATGTCCCCCCTCTTTCTCGTACTTTTTTTTCTTTATATATATATATATATATATATATATATATATATATATAAATTTTTTGGT
>Ga0228710_1007072_pt1 | contig 16750 bp, 12 predicted proteins | sample MedpolnodulmetaG_FD_177995 | JGI IMG/M metagenome (GOLD analysis project Ga0228710, IMG submission 177995) | Root nodule microbial communities from Medicago polymorpha collected in Santa Monica, California, United States - pink nodules | ecosystem: Host-associated > Plants > Roots > Nodule... | reverse complement strand
TGTCGTTGATTTTGTTCGTCAGGGTGCCCTCATAGCAATGGCTATGGTCATGGTTCAGATTAGTGAAGCTAGTGATTCGCGTGTTGGAACCTTCAGGTAAGGAAAGTATATCATTTGGATGTTGAAGAAATAAATCTGTTAATTTCTAACATGCCGTGTATCCCAGGAGACAATTGGAGAAAATTATACTTGACAAGCATGAGGATACCATGAGCAAGATGGGTGCAATTTTGGCCTCCGGAATCCTTGATGCTGGCGGAAGAAATGTGACCATAAGACTACTTTCCAAGACTAAGCATGATAAAATTATTGCAGTGGTTGGTCTTGCAGTTTTCAGCCAATTTTGGTATTGGTACCCCCTTATCTATTTCATAAGCTTGGCTTTTTCACCAACGGCTTTAATCGGTCTAAACTATGATCTGAAATCATAAAAGTTTGAGTTCTTATCTCATGCAAAGCTTTCACTTTTCGAATACCCCAAGCCTACCACTGTTCCCACCACCACGTCAACAGTGAAACTTCCTACTGCTGTTTTGTCAACATCAGCTAAGGCTAAAGCTAGGGCTAGTAAGAAAGCTGAGGAACAGAAGGCTAATGCTGAAATTGCATCTAGTCCCGATTCTACATCAGCTCCGAGTGCTGGAAAAGGAAAGTCTTCCAGTGAGAAGGATGGAGAAGCCATGCAGGTAATGCGTACATTAGGACATTATAAGTGAAGATTATTTTATTACAGTTCTCTTAGATTCATGACTTGTCATATCACATTATTATTTCTGTTAAAATATTTGATTTCTACGTGCAACTTAATAACATTTCAAAACTTTATTGTTTTAAAGGTTGATAGCCCAACAGAGAAGAAATCAGAGCCCGAGCCTACTTTTGAGATTCTAACAAATCCAGCAAGAGTGGTTCCTACTCAGGAGAAGTTCATTAAATTTTTGCAGGACAGCAGATATGTTCCAGTTAAGTTGGCACCTTCAGGGTTTGTGCTTCTTAAAGACTTGCGTCCTACTGAGCCTGAAGTTCTTGCTATCACTGACACACCTGCATCTACCACATTAACTGCTGGCGGGTCAGGACCAGGATTGCAGAGTTCTTCATCAGCAATGGCTGTGTAGCATCTTTCCTTTGTGCAGTAGCTTTACTAATGAAATATTTTCCTGTCAACTGCATTTTGCAAGTGTTTGTATGTGTCAATCATGATTGTTTGTATAATGCTTCATTGTTGCATAATCTATGGTCTTAAACATTATTGCATAATCTATGTGTAAATCATTATTGCATCTTTTATCCCCTTCTTTATTTTGCTCAAGAAAATAGTCTCCTTTTTTAAAATCAAATTGCTTGGTTCCTCAAGTATCACTCGTTACAATTTTGGTCTCTACTCGGATTTTTTGCCACAAGCGTCATAAAATAGGGGAATCAAAAGTATAAATTAAGTCCTTAAACATTCATATAAATGTATTATTTGGACTGGCTTCAGTGTGATGAGCTGGATTGACATGATCAAATATACATGCATTAGGAAGTCAATCGTGCTTAAAAAACGATGCATGAGGATAAATGCCAGAAACTCTAACAGACCTATGGTCATCATGTTCTGAGAAAGGACGCATTAAGACAAAGGCATTTAGCTTGTCCTTGGCAATGCATTCTTTTACCTGATGGAAACTATTGGCAGCATCTTCGAGTTCCAACATGTCATTGCTCTTAAAAACAGTATATTTTCTCATAAGCAAGTTTGTGGCACAATGTTTGAATATCATCACAATAAGCCAGTTTATGTATCAATAATACAAGTAACTGAGATAACAATTCTAGATGAAATAATGAGGTTTTACCATGGAAAAGACCAATTGTATTGGAATAGCATTTCTTGCACAGCAAGTAAGCTACATAACAATCCCTATGGCAGAGGCTGCATGTCACAGAACCTAATGATGTAATAAATGGACATTTTTTGGGTTAATATAGTATGTTCCAATTGGTATCTTTCCTAAACGTGTTCCACTCTATACACTTACACCTTGTTTGGACAATCAATTTAATTAAGGGCTTCTATGCATTTATCATATAAGTGCATATATACGTCATTTCTATAATAAAAAGATAAAATAAAGTTAAATTGTTTCTTATAAACTATAAGTTGTTTTCATAAACTATACTGGAGTGTTTATGGAAATAAGCCGAAAACAATTTATGAACATATCATAAGTTGTTTCTATGAGCACTCCCAAACAATCTCAGAATGTCAATAGATAAGTTTAAATAAATCAATCCAAGTAGGTCTTTATATCTAAGAATCTAGCTTAAGACCGCATGCTTAACGGATATAAGTTGTTCCACCTTTGACTAAAGCTTTAGAGGTAGTTCTAAAACATCTTTAAATATTTTTTGCTACATATCTGAGTACGAAGTTTTCATTGTCACATAACAATGATTAATCTCTGTCGGAGAACCTGTGAAACATACAAGATGGATTCTCTCCTCTCAATCAGATTTTTTTTTCAAACGTACGAGTCAGGAATCAAACCTCTGACCACTTGCTTAAGGGTCTCAAATCCCTTACCACTTAGAATAATTCATCGTTGGTAAAAAATCTTTAATTTTTGTTTTCCCCATTTAGTACTTCAATGTGAATATAAATTTGATGCAAATATTTTTTTTTAAACCATTGTTTCTTCACATTTCCACCCATGTTGTTGTTTTATTCTAAGTTCTTTATAAACATGGCTAATGCCAATAATTCAGTGATGATACCATAGGGTAAGAGTAAAATATCAAATGTTTGTGAATTCAGACTTAAACTAGTACTTCATGGATTCAAATATAATTTATAGGAACAAGATTCTTAGTTTGTGTTTGGTTTTGTGGTGACAAAAAAATATTCTTTAAAATTGTTGTTGGTTGTACTTGAGTCAAATGTAAAATGATTTGTTTGAATAAAATTGATCAATGCATTTGATTGTGTCAATTTTAAAATGAAACATATGAATTAAAAAAAAAATTATTAATGAAATTTATAAATAAAAAAAAGACAAAGCACTGATTGTGTGTCAAATAAAAAGAAAGTCAACCAAAGAATTAAGTTTAAATGATCAATGAATTTCATCAAATGATAAATTATTAAAAAAAATTGACATCAATTCATAGATAAATAATTTTTTATTGGACTTTGTTTACCACTGGTACAAATTTGTAAGATTACAATTTCATATATTTATTTGTTGATAAAACTTTGGATAGGGTGTGAAGTGACATTCTTCAAAACCTACCAAACCAAACCAATTGCCACAGTTTTTCAATAAAAAATGGCCACACTATTTTCATCTTCATCTCTTCACTCAATTCGTCTCTCTTCTTCTACAATCCCTTCTTCCTCTGTTTCTTCACATTCCCTTCAATTCTGTACTTTTCCATGCCACCCTCGAATTTCACCTTTCAAAGCAATCTCAATCAAGAAGAACCGTTGCTTATTTGGGTCCAAAGCAGTGGAAGATGAAACACAACAAGAACAAGAACAAGAACAAGAACAAGTTGTTACTGATGTTGAACAACAGCAACAAACATCAGTAGTCTCGGAGCAACCACCTGTTGTTGTTCCAATTTCACCTTCAGATACTCTCACCATGCTCTTTCAGGTATAACACCATCGATTCTACTAGCACCTTTTTTGCAATGCCCTTGTGATTTTTTTTTTTAATATTTTGAAATGGCCCATGTGAAAATTCTGATTTTTGTGAAAAGCCCATTTGAAAAAAATTGATTTTTTGAAATGCCATGTGAAAAAAGATTGATTTTTTCAAAATCCCATGTGAAAAATTTGATTTTTTTGAAATGCCAATGTGAAAATTTGTGATTTTTAACATTGCCCATGTGAAGACAAAATGATTTTTTGCGATGTTCAATTGCCAATTTTTGTTCTTTGTTTGATGTTTAGAGTAAAGTTAAAGTCTTTTCTTGAAATTGAGGGTTCTAAGTTATGTGTGTCGTTATATGACATGGAATTAGAATAGTTATGAAATAGGTTAAACTGATTGAAGATATGGTGGTGGTTATTGTGGAATTTTTGTGTTGATGTGATGATTTTAAGATTGATGAAGGCTATGGTTGGCTTCCTTTACAGTTCACAATTTTAATTACTACTCTTAAAGTCTTAATCTATGAAGCGTGAATATAGATACTAGACATGACACGGACACATAGACATCGGTAATGTTTTAAGAAAATGAAAGTGATTGAATGTAACCACATACATCAGGGTCGTGTTGGTCTCCAATACTCACACATGTCGGACACTAGACACGCCTTCAATATGAAGTGTCGGTGTTACATAGCTCTTAATGGTCTCTTAATGTTCTAGTTGTGGAGTAGTAGGGTTTGGGATTGTAGAGTGAACTTAGAAAAGCAAATTAGGGAACCTAGTCTAATTAGTCTCGCAATGAGAATCGTACTGTCTTAGAAGGTGAAAATTAACACACAAATCTCTTAAGGATGCATTTCATCGGTCTAATTGTCCTTAGAGTGAATAATGTCGAGGAGTAATTTGAGCGATGAAATGCATATAGGACCTGTATGTGTAACTCTCATCTTTTAAATATTAATTCTGACTTACATTATATATTTTAGGCACATTATTGAGAGTTTACTCAATAAATTAACCCTAATATTCTACTATCATGAGCCTATGGGACAAGGCCTACACTGTTATTCTCACCAACCATTGTTTCACACGTCCATGTTCCAATGTAGATGAGTAACTTAATAAATGGACATTTTTTAGGGTAATAGATTGTATGCTCCCACTAGTATTCTTTCTGAAAGGCTTTTTTTTTTCCTGTTGAGAGTCCGACATTAGATAGGATATGGCCTGAAAATTTGTTTGTATTGTAGGTTTGAGTTAGGCTCAACCCAAATTCTAAGATGGTATCAGAGCCTACTCAAGATTCGTTGGTTCACCTAGTATCAAACCACTTGGGTCACACTCACACTCTAGATATCTAGTCTTGGGTGTGAGGGGTGTGTGTTGAGAGTCTCTCATTGGATGAAGTATGAGCTGAAACTGTGTTTATAAGTGGGAGGTATCCCTCACAGCCAGTTTTGTAGGGTTCAGTTAGACTCAACCCAAAGTCTTAGATTCTCCATACACTTGAATCACTTAAATCTAAGAATCAACCTTCAAATGGCATGCTTAAGGGATCTGAGATTCTTATACTCAGAACACGATATTTTTAAAATGATTGTGCAACTGTGTCTTCACCTAGACTTTACAATTTGCAAATTATATTACTTTCTTCAAATTAAACTAACTGTCTATTTTCAATGTTTGAAGGCAGAGGGAGTGTTGAATGAAACGGCTGTTCCACCTTTGACCAAAGCTTTAGAGGTAACTCTATAAACTTTCTTAATCTGTATTTCCCCTTGTTCAGTCACTTCAATGTGAATATAAATTTGATGCAAATAAATATTATCTTGTTCTGAGTTCTTTGATGGACATGTCTTGTTGCCTTTAATTCAGTGATGATGCTAGAGGGTAAGAGTAAGATACCAAATTTTTTATAGTTCAGAATCATTCTTGTACATCTTGGTTTCAAATATAATTTAAAAAAACACGATTCTTATTATAATTTAATTTAAAGGAACATGATTCTTATATCATATATTAGAGCATTCTGTCTTATATAATCCTGAGGGAGAGTATTTCTTTGTCCACAACAACAATAGCTGTTTTATCTAGCTATGTGTGTTTGTGATAATATAGGCACTGTATTTAGGATTTATAAATTGACGGCTTTTGATTGTAGTTATATTCCGTGAAAAAAATTGTTGGTCATTTCTTCGATTCTCTTCTTTTGTTGTTCTTTTTTTGGTTTGTTGATGCCGAATTTGAAGACTGTGTGGCTTAGTGACCCTAACACTTGCCTATTATCAATGCTCCATTACATATAATTTTTATTTTGTAGGAGACAGAGGGTGTTAAAAATTTGAAGGTTAATGTATTTGAGGGACTCGCAACTTTAGAGGTATGCTTTAACTTTAATACAATAGCTAATTGCCGTATGATGAAAATCAAACTCTTAAGCCATTGGTTTTTGATGATTGTTTACAAGGAGTTAACTTATTCGTTTGTTGCACCGTAATGTGATTGATATATTCAAGAATGATTCTTAATAACTAGGTTTAATTGCTTTTCTTATCCCACAAATTCGGACTATCTTCAAGTTTTTCTGTGTCAATCAAGTCCCTTTATTTTTAAAATTAAGCAAATCTAATCCTACTATCAATTTTCTTCTAATAAAACCCTCAATTCCCATTTTTTTTTAATCCAAATAATTGAGAGTTTGTGATGAATTTGAGATGAGATAATGACTTAAAAAGTAGCGGAAATTTGGTAAGATTTGAAGGACTTTTGCAGAATGTGAGACTAGGGTTTGAAGATATAAATCTTAAGATTTGGGTTTTATTTTGAGTGATTTTTTATGCTTTGGTTGATGAGTTTTGAACTGAAATAACTCAAACGATTTAATTGATTCAAATTATGAATATTCAGAGTGGGAAATGATAAATTTAAAGTTTTAAGCGAGATAAAAGTGATTGAAGGACCAACGGTAACAATAAAAGTTGGCCTCATAGTCAATAGCAGCCTGCTCTGGACACTACAATGGCACGACTTGCGGCCAAAAGTACAATTAATCCTGATAACTATCTTGTAACAGAAGTGATGAAACACATTTTACTCTTGTGATCAGTATAGAACTATATAATTTTAACATCTTGCTTTAGTTAAGCTTTTTATTATACAAGGAACAAGTGCTCATGAACTCCTGGAAGACAATTTAAGATGCGACATTTTATTAGCTTAAACATTATGCAATGGTTAATGACTTTTTGTGCTTATTATGTTCAGTTGGAAAAGCAGACAACAATCCAAGCTACAGGAGTGGCTTCTAGTCTGGTAGAAACCATACAAGGTTTAGGCTTCAAATTACAGACATTAAATCTCAGTTTTGATGATGAAGATGTTGCAGCAGTTGCCTAGACTAAATCTGTTGGTGTAAGAGTAAGATTAAGAACAACCTAAAAGAATGATTAGCATGTTCAAATTTTCCTGATTAAAGCCTACTGCACTCACTTTGGTTTGTATAGGCCTGATTAAGGGTATGAATTAATTTCTTTTTTGTATTAGAAGGGTGTTGAATATTGTTATTATTATCATTATTGTTATTTTTTTGTGAAAAAATCGAAATATGATATAAAAACCTTCATTTATTAAGAAATGATCTTTACATTGGCATTTTAAAGTCACCAGCCAATTTTTACATCTCACAGCAGAATAAACCTTTCACATATAAAGATTCATTAGTAAAAGCCTTATTCAATTTTCTTATCCTATATTTGGAAAACTACAAAAACATGGTAGCACAACACGTCTACTTGAAGTTCCAATTCTTAGCTTCCATAAAGATGTTCAAACCTAGTAATATCAACATTGTCAGTTGAACTGGGTCTTATAGACTCGACTCAGGATACTTTAAGATTGAAATATTTCGATAATCATTGTTCTGGGAGTAAAATAAATACAATCAGTTATTTCATCAATCCAAACATGTTTTAGAAGACTCTATTCATGTATGGACTAGAACTTTAACTAGTTGTAATTAATTACCAACCAACTCTTGCAAGTAATGTGCCCATCATTGTTTAAATTAGGCTAGTGGTACCATAGTTGATTGTTCCTAATATTTTGTATCTCCATACCAGTTATTGTTGAATGAGACCACAAAATTCAGATTTAATTATCATACCTACTAGTACTATAGTACGCACACTCGGCTCAAGGATTTGATCCAGTAAGATAGATTTTGGATCAGGAGATTTTAAGGCACTAATTTAAATTAAAATTTAAAGGAATGTAGTTTTACAACTAAACCAGAATTTAAATTTATGAAATATAATTGGCTTAGGCTCAATTATACACATTTTTTTTAATTAAATAGATATATATTTAGGGATATAAAATGTATTTTCAGTTTCCAAACAGAAGTCAACAATTAGTACTATGGCTTCACTGTCCTATCTTTTTGTGATCTTGCTTGCTGGCAATAGGGAATGGGTCAGCTCAAGGACCTTTTTTCTGAAAAAGTTATACCTTCATTTTATTTCCATGTGCTATGTTACTAAATAGATCGACCTAATCCAATTAAGAACAAAAAATTTCTTCCCCATAAGTATGGGGGAATCCTATGGTAACATTGTCAGCATACCAAATAAATGTTGGCAACTAGGCATCATAGGATTCGAATCAAAAAAAGAAAAGATCAAATTGGCCATTGGCATTGGGAGACAACTTATGCCAACCAAATAAATTGAAGATAATTGGATATTAAAAAATGAATTAAAATAAGAGTTAATACAAATACTAGTAATATAATTATAATGTATCCATCAATACGTAGTTAGTGTAAGGGTTAAAGTATCTGGACACTTTTTTTTTCTTTCATTACAAGTTAAGTCAAAAAACAGAAAAAAAAAAAAAAGAAATGAAGTTCAATTATCTTATCAATTGATTGAACCTAATAGTTAATGAACTTCGGTTAAGAACAAATCGACCAAAGTTCGTTACAATTGACATAATGTTTGACTAAATTTACGTAACTTTTGATCAAATTTTAGATTAATAGAACTTTCTTCTGTTGAAAACCACATTGTTGAAACTAAAAGAAATATTCAATATTATCTTTGATAACCTTAATTAATTGGTAGTATTACCAACTTCTTTAAAGTTGTACGTTAAATAGTACTATATTGTCAGCTTCTATTTAGTTGTTTTCTTATTGGACCTTTCTATTAAGTTGTTATAATGTTTTATTTTCACAAGTTGTTTTATATTTTCTTTTTATAAGGCAAGTTGTTACCATATTAAATAGAACACAACTGAGATTTTGCTATCGAAACAATATCATATTCTTTAATTAATTAACTATCTAGCTGGTTAGAGATATGAGATTATGCTTATTTGTAGAATATATAAGACAATTAAAAATATTATATAAAAAATATGGTTATTAATACAAAAATTAAAACTATAGATAAAGTAAAACATAATATTAGTGTATTTGAAGAAGTTGTCTTAAAAATTATCGTAAAATGATTGTACAAATATCATTTATGTATCAATTATTTATTTAACTAAATTTTTGCTAAATCTAACTGCTACGACATGTCCATGGACCATTCAATTATTCTAGCTCAGTCATGGACATTACACATGAAATCACATGAACTATACCTTAAATTAGAAATTAATTTCTCTTTCACAAAGAGAGAGAAGAAATGTAACACATCTTATTTGAGAAATGTGAGAACAATTACCAAGTGTTTATTGAGCAAGGAGCAATTAACAGTTAACGTGTCTTCTACTTCAAGTTTCAAATTTGTCTGCTATAATGGTATTGCAAAGTAATATATCTTTAATGTTTTACAGTTTATTACATTAAAAGATATCAAAATCAGTATGTTATATTACTAATGTTCGCTATAATTAATATTTCTTTTTATATCGGGTCTAATCATCCTTGTAAAATCGATTTGTAAAGTGAGAGATGCATATCTTTAGAAACTCTTATTAGACTATATTCTAGTCTCTAGCTGACAGAAGCTCAACGTACAAACTATGGAATTTGAATTTTTCATAATACACCACAACACACCTTACACTACTAAGTTTGATGCGTTGATATAAATGATGGATGAACCAGAACAATAAACTCGGATACCATATTAGATATTTATATTTGATCTTTCTCATCCTTACAAAATCAACTCGTAAAGTGAAGGATCTTTCTCTCTACTCTTATTTGACTCTGTGTATGTTTAGTTACCACTTCTGGAGGAGACAAAATTGTCTTTGGAGATTCTTACAAGTTTGGTTGTTTTTTAATATAATTAATTTTACTTAAAACAAAAATTTGTAACTTATAATTTTAGAATTGATTCTTACACACAAATTTATTATTCGACACACTTATACATTAATGTATCAAACATAAATCATTTGACATATAACTCACTTTTAGTCTGAATCAAGTTATTCAAAATCAATTCACTTGAAATAAATTTTTGTCATTGCAGACCCAAACAAACACTTTATCTTCATACAACGAGGAACTTTAATCTTATGAGTTAAGTTAAAACTTATGAACTTTAACCTTTAATTTTTAATAAGTGTCATGACACATTTGTTATGAAATAATTTTTTATTTTGAAATCTAAATGATAATAGAGTTATGTTATTTGAATAACTATTTAAATGACAATTTATAAGACAATCATAAATTTACATAAAAGTAAATATTAACACAAAAATTAAAGTAATAGAAAAAGAAAGTAAAAAATAAAAATATGATGTAGAAATATCATTTCTGATGTTAATAATGTGTAGGGAGAAATATGTGTTTGTACTTTGTTTTTGTCATCATCCTTTAGCTGACAGATGCTCCACGTACAAACTATGGAAGAAACTTACGCAAGCTAACAACAACTTGTAGATGCAATGCACAAAGATCAAGAAGACTCCATTGTGTGATGATAATTGCGATCTCTGCAATCCATTTGATGCTGTTTTCTCGTCATAAAGTTGACTTAAAAATATGACAAATTAAAATGGTAAATTCACCAGTAAGATGACAGCCTCGTTTTGGCCCCTGTGCCTCCATTTTTAGTCACTTCCATTTTCCACTTACCAGCTAGCTATGAGCTGTGAACACACACTTGCAACTTGCCACTATAGTGTAGTGTACTAGATTCAAATTTAATAGTATATGTTTGACACGATGAAGTTTGTCGAAATCACGATGATTCAACGTGATTTCGACAAATTTATCATGATGTTAAACATCATCGTGATCAAGTTTGTATGATGATTATATCGTCATGCTTTCTCTAACCACATTTGAACCTTAAGATCATCTATAATGGATGGTCTTAATCTTTTAAGACTCGATACTTATTAGATATCTTTATTAAAGAATTTTTTTTTGATGTTCTACAAAACTCAGGGTTTCACTTGAGACCTCATTCTTAAGGTCTCATTTAAGACCTTATTCTTAAGTGAGACTTATACTTTTTAATTTTAAAAAATTGATATGTAATGATATAAAATTATTGATAGTTGATTTGTTGATCCCATTTAAGAAATTTGTATGAGATGCTGGGTTGGAGGGATTAAGTGTTCATAAAATATTACTATTAAAAAATTATAAATGAATGATATCTACACGTGAGACCCATTTAAATACCCAAATAAAGGTCTTTATTATGAATGGTCTAAAAATTGCTTGTAAGCTTCGTACACTACCAAACTTAGTTAAACATTTTGTTACAAAGAAAGATTGCCTAATCTATATCTTAAACCAAATTGAACTAGATGATGCATATTTATAGAAATAAAATTGGACTAGATAATTACCATAGCCACTTTTAACTAGACCATACCTTGATCCAATACATCAATTAATCCTTGACTCGTGAGTTTGTCAAACCAATGTGCCTTAGTCAAAAAAACATGTCATTGATTCTAAGATCTAACATGCATCTAATGTACGGTCCAATTCTAATTAAAAAAGATAAACCTTGTGTTCAACACAATTTAATGTCAATAGCATAATACATAGATTAGTGGCAACACATACTCTTATGAGAAACTAGATATAATAGTTTAGTAGACACAATGTTAAAGAGGCACGTGGGTAGAAGCTGTATACACCTAAACAATTTCTTCTTGTACTTTTATTTTTTTATGAGATATTTCATCTTGTACTTTGTACATTACATTATTAATATTAATTTAATGTACCTAACCTTTTATTTTTCTTTCTCTCGACCCATCCTTGACCTCTATATAATTGAAAGACTAGTAGTTGCTTCGAGTAACACTCACTAGATAGCTCTTTACACTTCTTCCATACTTTCTTGTCCATGCTTCAAAAAATGGTTTCAAAATCCATTTTTCTTATAGGCATTTTTCTTGTGCTGGCCACTAAGGTATAATCTTTACTCTACTTTTCACTTACTCATCATTTGAACATATATAACTACTTAGAAGGTGGATTTTTTTATTTATTTCATGATTAAGAGTTAAAAAGTTTTTTCATTTGAACATACCAAATATTTTTCTTGATTTAGTGTTTTATTTAGCTTGAATATTACACACTAATGTTAATATAATATATCTTTATGTGCAGGTTTATTCTTATGATGAAGATCTCAAGATTGTGGTATGTTTTCAAAACTTATAAAATATTCCCCTTTCTATTTTTGTTTGATTCCCTTTAAACATCTTTATCAGAAAGTTCTTTCTTATATGGTATTGTCACTATCTAGATTTTTTTTATTATAAATAATATTAAACATTAATAGTCTAGCTTATTATGCATTTCATTTCATTTTCTAAGAAAATCGTTATTGCATTTCCTTTATTAAAAAACAGATCAACAACTATGTTTTTCTAGTTTTGTCCTCTTGTTTTAATTTTAAGTTAGAGAAAAGAGAAATTAGGTTAAAATCAAAAACTAAAAAGACTAATAGGGAGATATAAAAAAGAGTAATTAACACTATTAAAAATATAACACACTATTTATTTTTTTAAGGAAAAGAATAGAACACACCATTATTACTCTATATATAATGTACATTTGATATATTACCTACCATACTGCTTCTACTTTTTTTTTTATAAGAAAATTAGTAGTTGGTTTTCCTACATTTCCCTTTTTTAAGAAAATTAGGCAGAGACATAAATTAGCATCTATAGATTCACCATGATACTATCATTTTGTCAAACTCACCAAAATGTAACCCTTCATATTTTGATCCAAGACATAAATATACAATGAATACATCTATAATAACACCATGATTTTACTATAAATGAGACATTAAAAATACAATAGATGAAACATGTTACCGTGATTTTGTCAAATTCACTCTATACATTTGGTGCAGGTGAACTATGCAACTCCTACAGCTCCACCAAGTCCTATAGTAACACCACCTTCTCCGGTGAAGGCACCACCAACACCAGTGAAATCACCACCTTATCAATCACCACCAGTGAAACCAACACCACCTATTGTAAAAGCACCTTCTCCTCCTCTAGTGAAACCAACTCCACCTATTGTGAAATCACCTCCTTCTCCTCCTTTGGTGAAAACACCTCCTTATCAATCACCACCTATAGTGAAGGCACCACCAACTTCTCCACCTATTGTGAAAACACCTCCTTATCAATCACCACCAATAGTGAAACCACCAGTTGCTCCATCTCCACCACCTACTCCAATAGTCAAATCATGGAAGGGTAAGTCAATTTCCATTTCTATGTCTTTGATATGTAACATTTTAATAGTTCATAGGTTATACTAATGTTTCACAATATAATAGTTTTAAAATTTAGAACCATACTTAACCACTAAAATTTTAGTTTAAATATTTATATAAAAAGATATGATTAGATGTTTGGCATAAAACTTTTTTGCACTTTTTTTTTTACTAGAGAGGACCACATGCCTAACTTTTTTACTCTATTTGTACATAGTAATTAAATTCTAATACATGTACATATATTCAATTGAATTTACATTTTATTTATTATATGATCAAGTATATTAAATTCACATATATATACTGCGGTAACATGTTAGTGAGAAGTAGTGATTAATTAATCTTGGATTGTTGATGTTTATTAATGATTAATTGCTGAAACTTGTAATTTTATTTTGTGGGCAGATTGCATTCCACTATGTGGTTATAGGTGCCAAAAACATTCTAGGCAGAACACATGCATAAGAGCATGCATGACTTGTTGTGACCGGTGCAAGTGTGTTCCTCCAGGAACTTATGGTAACAGAGAAAAATGTGGCAAGTGCTATACTGATATGTTGACTCATGGGAATAGACCTAAGTGTCCATAGATACATATATAAGCACCTATATGTAATAGTTTCTAAGCTTATGTAATAGTAATTATGCTTAAGTTACTAATATGTTGTTAATCAATTATTACAAGTTCAACACTGGTTGTGTTGTCTATGTAATATGAATATGCTCTTGTGGTCCAAGAATTTTGAATTTATATTGAAATTAAATGGTATTGTCATGGAAGTATATTTTGCTATTGGAAATTCAGGAGTACAATTATTATGATATGAACATGACATTGATAAATTTGATTTTCATTTTTGGAAAGTAGGAACATCTTTTTTATATTCTTGTTTTGTCCTTATGATGGCATGGATTGATCCATGGGGGTCACCTATATAAATTATGACATCTACCTTTGTCAGGTTGCCTTCAATAAAGTCACCCAATAAATTGGAAAACAAGTTGTTTTTCACATCTTGACTACAAGGTTAAAGGAATCCTAAAGATAGGACCTAGTTGGTGCATTGTACGACACGTTTAGGAGTATGTATTTTACAGAAAAAAACAAAGCCATTTGGAAAATGTTGCATGATTGGATGAGCAACCAAGTTGATAAAATATGATAACTATGATTTTGATAAAATTACAACAAGGGTAATTTAGTAAAAGTATTCAACATCCACTTTTTTTATGTGATGTGAAACTTTTAACCCACGCTTGTTAGACAACAATCTTCCTTTTAAGTATAAACCCAACCAAGCATGCCATAGTTCCGACTCAATGCACTAAAGCAAACTCGACAATAAAAAGCAAGGTTATGTAACATAGTAGTGGCAATTGAGTCTTCATATTGCTTTGCTGAAAGTGGCGGCAATTTCGTTCCCTCCAAATTACCCACGTAGAAGTTAGCCAAATCACTTTAAGTAATGATCGATCATTTTTTGAGAAACCTCTAAGATTAATAAAGTGAAAAGGATGATCGATTAAAAGTAAATGACTCGTTGAATGAACCTCTATCTATTGTTGGACCAACACTTTAATAGATCCAAATAAATCGCACCCCACAAACAAACGATGAACACTTTTCTATGAGCCACAAACTACAAACACTTACACGTGCAAGAATTTTGTTGAATTACTCCTTGCTGAACCGGTATCACCTAGCATGGAACTTATTCCAAACAAAATTTTCTCCATCCCTGATGTTTGAGCTTTTTTTTTTGGTTCATCTCTTTTCAATACAGACCAATTTGACTTCAGTACCAGAAGGCCCATATAGTTACTAAAATCAGCATGTAATGTCTGCAAATTGAAGTTAAAATAATTGTAGTTCAACACACATGACATATACACTGTTCGATCATTATTATAAACAAAAATATATTTTTTAGATTATTCAATAAATAATCTATGTGACTCATATAGTTACATATATGCACTTGGTGATTTTGTGTTTGATGACTTTGTCTCTATCTTTCTCCCAACTAATAATTATCTCTCATCAAAATAATTTATTTTAAGGCTTAACTGAACAGTAAATCCCTTAACTTAATTCTTTTTTCTTTAAATTGGTCTCATAACTATTAAAATTTTCATTTTGGTCATTTATTTGTGTTACGGTCAATTTGATCATATTTTGTTAAATTTAACTCGCTTAAAAAGGAGACAGTTAAATAAAGGAGGTCTATCATATTCAACAGTGTATCACAAACATCCAATTTGTTCTATTTTTCTTCATCTTCTTCTTCATAGAAATATTTATCAATCTTCATCATCTTCATAAAAAAAAACCTAATTTTTTTTCTTCTAAAAAGTATCATTTCAACTTCAATAAAAATCACATAATCAAACCCTTAAATCTATAATTAACACCACCACCACCATCTAACTCTCAATCAAAATTCACCATTTTGAAAGAAGGTGAAATATATGATTAAATGGGTGTTAATTTTGATTGTGAGTTAGATGATGTTGGTGGTGTTAATTCTAGATTTAAGAGTTTGATTATGTGATTTTTATTAAAGTTGAAATGATACTTTTTGAAAGAAAAACAATTGGGTTTTTTATGAAGATAATGAATATTGATGAATGTTCTATGAAGATGAAGAAAAATAATAGGATAAATTAGGGTGTTGGTGATACATTGTTAAATCTGATAGATCTTATTTATCCAACTGTCTTCTTTATAAGGGAGTTGAAATTAATGAAATATGATCAAATTGACCGATCAAAACACAAATAAAGGTCCAAATTGAAATTTTTAATAGTAATGTGACCAATTTCAAAAAAGAATTAAGTTAAAGGACATTGTATTCAATTAAGCCTTATTTTAATTATTCATCTATCATTCTCTCATATAAAATACACTAAAGTCACCAAAGTTATCAAATCTCAAAGTCACCCAAGTATTTTCCCTATATTTACTAAATGTATCTAAAATATGTTTTTGCTTATAATAATGACTAGAGTGTCTACATCATTAAATATGTGTAATTATTTAACTAACCGTGACTACGATGCCCTATATTTGAGAGAACTACTCTCTCCCTTCCAAAATAATAGTTTTTAAGGTTCTTGCCGTATATTTGTATCCACCAAGCAAATTCATGTTCAAGTTCTTCATAAAATTCTTCTGCAAGTTTCAGAGTTATCTCTCTTCATGGATTCATTGATATATAACAAAAACAAAAAAATGGTTACTTAGGTTAAAGGAATCTGGTGTATAAAATTGAAAAATCATAGAAGAAAATAATGTACTCATTGGATAATCCTAATAACTCAAATATATATATATATATATATATATATATATATATATATATATATATAT
>Ga0228710_1007070_pt1 | contig 16755 bp, 4 predicted proteins | sample MedpolnodulmetaG_FD_177995 | JGI IMG/M metagenome (GOLD analysis project Ga0228710, IMG submission 177995) | Root nodule microbial communities from Medicago polymorpha collected in Santa Monica, California, United States - pink nodules | ecosystem: Host-associated > Plants > Roots > Nodule... | reverse complement strand
AAATATAGAAAGAGAGATGAAAAAATACAGGGAGAAGTTTGTGAAGATTGAAGTTGTTGGAATGGTAGCCATGATTGGTGTGATCTTGCAAAAGCTGGTGGGTGAGCGATGAAGGTGGGACAAAAAAATATGGTAGAGAAGAGTTTATGATAAAGATATGTTCCTTACTTAATCTAAGGGTCAAAAAAACTTTCCCATGGTGGGAAAGGATTCACCTTTCCCATGTTAAACTCCACCTTAATTCAATTGTGTAAAATGTAAAATCTGGGTTTTCATGAAGATTGAATAGTATCATATAATATTTGAATTTTATCAGATGAAGATTGAATCGTATCAGAAAATATTTGAATCGTATCAAAGAATTCCAGATGAAGATCGAATTGCATCAGTGAATATCTCAATCGTATCAAAGAATTTCAGATGAAGATTGAATCATATAAGAGAATATCTAAATCGTATCAAAGAATTCTAGATGAAGATTGAATCGTATCAGAGAATATATGAATTGATTTAAATTATCTTTTCATGAGCCAAACACCCGAGAACTTGTTTGATACGATTCAAAATATACACGAATCGGTTCAAAACATTAAAGAATGCATTTTAAACAATTTCTCATGAGCCAAACACCCAAAATCTTGAATGATTCGATTCAACATATGAAATGCAATATATGAATCGAATCAAATCACTAAAAATAGATTATGAACAAATTGAACAATAAACTAGACTCCAAACTTCACATCCTTTTTAAGAAACACTTTTGCGGAATATGTGATTTAAATTGAAAGAGTGTTTTACAAAAACTAACGACATCACTCAAAACATAAAATACTACTTAATCAAAAGTAATCAAATGATAGAAACAACTTTCATCTATGTAGGAGAAGCTTTATGTGATCTAGGAGCTGCCGACAACCTCATGCCATATGCAACCTTCAAGAAGATTGGAGGGTTGGAGCTAAGGGCATGCTTCATGGGTGTTGGTCTTGCAGACAGTACTTTGGCAGAGCCTACAGGGATGGTGAGATACATGATGATAAACTTGAGGTGTTTGATTTTGAAATTAATGTTATAGTCACAAATGACAACAAAGGTCAAGACTGTCTGCTGATTCTGGAAAGATCATTCATGGAAACTGTTAAGTCTTTGGAAGACTTGGAGCTGAAGGAGGTATTAATAAGGTCCAATGGTTTTTATCAATGTTACAAGGTAAATCCACCACCTGCAGATTAGAACTTGCTTATGGAATTTGTTGGAGATTGAGAAGCATTCAAGGCATTCATAAAAAGATCATCTAACGAGTCAGAACTTGAAGAAGAGTACTCATATAAACAAGGATGGACATATTCTGAAGATTAAGACAAGGAAGAAGAAAACATGGAGCCTGAAGGTTTAGGGCTCCCAAAATCACTTTAGACAAATGTGTTAAGCTCGATACGCTAAACAAGTGTTGAATGGGAGTCAACCCATACATTTATTTTCAGTAATTTTCAATTTCAGTGATTTAACATAGCATTCCAGCTAACAATTTTTTTTATTGTTTGTTAACTCGCAACCAGGCGCGTTGTTTTTACATGAATTGCACAACCTTTCCTTTTCCAAAAATCTAAAAAAATTTGTTTTAGTCTCGAAGAATTATTACATCCATTAACAGCAGAAGGCTAGCTTACTTCTGAAGTTCAAGAGCACGATAACTTTTGGGGCTTGCTGCGGAAGATACTCAAAAATATTCACCATTTCAATTATGTATAGCATAACCTTGAGATTTTAAGCCAAATATATATTGCAATTTTTCTACTATAATTCTGTGTGGGTGTGTGTTTGTGTGTGTGTTTTCCATGTGGATTGTTAGTTTTGCTTGAAATTGTGGTCGTTCTTTACGGACTATCAGTTATATTATCATACACACAAGACACTTGTTTTGGTACATTGATCCTTTCAAGCCACCCTTTATCATTATTGTTATATCCTTTGTGAAACCACTTTGAGCCTCCATGCAAATTTTATTTCTTTGTTACTTATGCGACTTGAATCATGTCACAAGTTTTGAACCTTATAATGATACATTTGTTTGATTTCTTTTAGAGTTAGATAAATTAGTGAAATAATTGTCATGGTTTGAAATTATGTTTGGGGTTGCTTTTTGAAAATAGCAACATCTTAAAGTTTGAGGTGGGGTACCAGTAGAACTTGGTTATCAAAATAAAAAAAATGAAAAAAAATGTAGATAAAAAATCAAAATGATGGTCTACAAAAAAAATTGAAAATCAAGAGCCAACAAAAGTTTGGTTTCTTTAAAAATAAAAGGAATAACCATTTTTCTTGTTTAGTATAAAAACCAGTACCTCATGAACATTGGTTATGACAGATTGTGAATCAAAGCTACAGGTTGGAAGAAAATATTTTAAACAAGGGATCCTAAGGAAACTAACTCCAAAATGTTTGTTAGCCTACTTTTTCAAATATATCTCACTGTTAATCTAAGCCACATTATAACCGTGAATAGACCTCTATATGTGTGTGCGGTAACATGTGCCTTGAATTTCTTTTAGAGATGCTTCAATCTCATAGCAAGACACAATCACATGACGAATGGAGTGTGGCAAATACCTTGACCAACCCCACTGGCTTCAGGAGGTACATACGTGTATCTTGGAATTGTAAGTGGTTGAAAATAACAATATCTTCTATAACCAATTCCCACTTGCATGGAAATGGTAAGTTAGTCAAGTCTAGAAGTAGGAAGAGTAACAACCTAAGAAACATCTCCAGAAAGGTATGTTCCATCTTCAAATTTAGGAAAATTTTAACTTCTTGCTATTGTGTTGCGTGAGGACAAGCAACATTTGAATTTTGTGGTTGTGATGATGGAATAACATATGATGTTTTTAGTTATTTTCTTTGTTTCTGAAGGAAAATTAGAAGTCAAATAGAGAAATTGTCAATGGTTTGAGGAAATTTTTGTATTGTTTTTATTTGAGTCGTTATAATTCACTTTTATCCTAGACTATGCAACTTCATAGGTGTTTTAAGTCTTTTTAGTGAGAAATCATGTAAATCGGAAAAATAAGATATCAAGTGAAGGATCGAGGATATAAAGATTGAAGTTTAATGGTTCTTAGAAGATATTTAATGACAATACAACGTGAAGAAAATTCATTTGAAGTTCCAAGGCATTGCAAGACCAAAGAACGCCTGAAAAAGGGTTGAAAACTACAGAACTTGCGCAGGAGGGGCTGCCTCATGCGCCCCTACGTATGAATCCATGCGCTTATGCACATTGGACAGCATTCCTTGCTGACTCATGTGCCCATGCGCTTCAGACTATGCGCTCTGTGCAGGAGGGGTTTCATTCAATTTGAAAACTGGATTATTGCTACTTGTGTTTGTTGAAGAAACCAAAATGGGTTAGAGAGAGAGAGAGAGAGAGAGAGAGAGAGAGAGAGAGAGAGAGGTGAGGAAGAAACCAAAACTTTGGAGGATTTGATGGACTCGTTTTGTTTGATAACTACTCCTTCAATTATTGATTTTTTTTATTGATTTTTTTTTCTAAAATTGATATTTTTTTTATGGATTTATTGTATTTTTCTGGGTTTTTGGTCTTATTATTTGTTTTTGGATTGTTGTTCTTGTTTGTTGCAGTTGGATTTTTGATGTTGGTGATGTTGTTGTTTTTCCTATTTTCCCAAAATGGATGAAGAAGATGAACGATTCAGATGAAGAAGATGAAGGAAATGAACTAAGTTTTCAGCCAATGCCAAAATGACACGTGTTCATAAGTTAATAATTTTTTCACAAACCTAACGTAAGGGACCAAAAAGTGTAATAGAGATGAAATTAAAGGACTCAAATGGACTTTTTATTAATTATGGAACCAAAGCAATACCAAAAAAATAATTAAGGGATGAAAATAGCAATTTAGCCTAATACAAAATATTTCTTAAACCATTGACAACTCTTTTAAACGACCTCTTATTTTCCTTCACGTTAAAAAAAGAATAACTAAGAAGATAGCCTAAAATATCATATGATGTTCCATCATCAGAACCCCAAACTTAATCGTTGCTTGTACTCGAGGAACAAAATAGCAAGAAGTCGAAATTTACATGAATTTAAGAATCATAACATACTTTTCCCAGAGACGGTGCTTAAATTGTTATTCTTACCACTTCCATTCGTAACTAACTTACCACTTCCATGCAAGCGGGACATGCTTAGATAAAATACTGTTACTTTCAACCACTTACAATTCCAAGATACATGTATGTACCTCCTAAAGCCAGTGGGGTTGGCCAGTGCATTTTTCACACTCCAGTTGTCATGTGACTGTACCTTGTTATGAGATTATAGCAAATCTAAACAGATATTCAAGATACATATTACCACACAAACATATGGTACAATCACATGACGATTGGAGTGTGGTAAATGGCTTGACCAACCCCACTAGCTTTAGGAGGTACATACATGAATCTTGAAATTGTAAGTGGTTGAAAGTAAGACTACCTCCTCTAAGTCTGCCCCGCGTGCATGGAAGTGGTAAGCTAGTCAAGTCTGGAAGTGGAAATAATAATAATCTGAGAACCATCTCCAGAGAGGCATGTTTTTATAATTCTCTAAATTCATGTAAATTCTAACTTTTGCTATTTTGTTTTTGAGGAAAAGCAACTGTTTAAGTTTGTGATTGTGATGATGAAGTATCGTATGATATTTTAGGTTATGTTTTTAGTTATTTTCTTTGCATTTAAAGACAAATAAGATGTCATATAGAGGAGTTGTCCATGGTTAGAGGAACATTTTATATTGTTTTCATTTGACTCATTGTAATTCACTTTTATGCTAAATTATGCAGCTTCATAGGTGTTTTGAGTCTTTTTATTGAGAAATAATGTAAATCGGTAAAAAAAATTCACGTGAATGTTGAAAAATATGAAGAATGAAGATCATTGGTTCTTAGAAAGTTCGCGATGTCACTACAAGTTGGGAAAAAAATTCATCTCAAATTGCGACGTATTTGAAGATGAAAGAACGGTAAAAAAAAAGCGACGAAAACTGCAAAATTCGCACAGGAGCTACTGCCCAATGCACCCCTGTGTGTTATCCCATGCGCCTCGCACATGGCAGCAGCCATAAATCGTTGTTTGCTTGTTTACTAAGCTAGACTGGTGGGAAAAAGCCCAATTTTTTCTCTTAACTCCTAAGTAATGACTCACTATAAATAGAGCAGTCCTTTACACACTCTTTTATTCATTCAAAAAGCTAGCGGTATAAGACAAGGGTCAAACATTAGAGCTTCAAGGCAAAAGATTTCCCTTCTCCTCTTGTTCTCAATAGGGTATTTTCCTATTTTTTGTAATGGTGTATGTTGCCGCTAAACTCCTTTTGATTAAGGTTCCAAGATGAACCTCTTCTTATTTGTTGGATTCAATTAATAAATTTTATTTTTATACAATTTATGATTCAAGTGTCTGATTTAATTTGCATATGTCCGTTTCTAAGGCTTTTTCAAACCAACGATGAAACTTATCTCTACGTGGATTATAGATTGACAACCCTACTTCCATCCAAACAAGACAATAGTAAATTGCTTAGTTTCTAAATTAAATTCTTTTAATTGAATCTAAGTATGAATTTAGGGTTTTAAATCATCTTAAGGGAACAATGATGTTATAACTGGTTAATTTGCGGCAATATAAAATTAAAACTTCCACTGCTATATCATAAGGTCATATTCTATTTTCGTAAATCAAAATACATATCATAAACTAATAATTAACCACATTAATTCCAATGAAGAAGGAAGAGGGATTCAAGGATACCCTAATCGCCGTTATGCATTTAAATCAAACCAACATAATCTCGCCTTAGGCAGAACAATTAAAAACCTGCAAACACTTTATCCCTTTTATTTTATTGGCTTAATTACGGTTTTAGTCCCTCTATTTTACCATCTTCACATAATTGGTCCCCCTATTTCAAAATTGATCAGTTTTAATCCTTCTCTCAAAAAAATGATTCAAGTTTGATGATGTGTCATTTTTTAATGAGGTGGCACATACCATGATGGTGTGGCAAAATCCATGTGTATTAAAAAACTTACATGACATTAATTAATGATGTGAAGTTAAAAAAACAATTTACAAATTAATAAAAAAATGGAAGCAATTATATTAAACTAAACTGAAATTCTAAAATTCTAATTGAACAAAAATCCTTCCTAAATTTTTTTAAACCCATATTTAGGAGTTCATGGATGCAAAACAAAAATCCAAATTCATGGATGCAAAATAAAATTAAAACAGTTTGGTGTGCTATTTTTTTCTTCTTCTTCTTCATCCTCCTGCTTCTTCTTATTCAATCTCCCATTTTCTGGTCCTTCCCATATTTTTCAATTGATTTTTCTCATGCTCACCAAATCCAAACACACAAGAAAACAGCTAGAGGGCTTAATCAACGGTTTAATGTATTTCAGATGCACGTTGGCAGCAACAATTGCTAACTATAATGAATTTTTGAGCAGCTTTCATATTCTACCAACAACTACAAATTAATCGTGATTTCCTTTATTGCAACTGCCATTGCAGCAAATCACAACTACTATGCCTCTGTATGAGTGAAATTAACAAAACTAAACAAAGATTAAAAGAAGAGAGAGAATGAATCATTATCTAATTTGAGTACACAAAAATAAAAAATCAAATTCATAGAGGTATATTGGATCTAAGCATATAAACATTTTCCCCCCTTATATAGAGGTCGAAGAAGAAGGTTCAAAATAATAAGAAATGTATCTGGGTTTTCATTTTGGGAATTAGGGTTCATATAAATTGTTTCTAATTTTTCTTTTTCTTTTTTTTCTGTTTTTTATTTGTAATTTGTTTGATTTTTTAATTAATTATTATGTAATTAATAATAACATGTAAATTCATGAATACACATGGATTGTGCCACCTCATTAAAAGATGACATATCATCAAATTTGAATAAAAAAATTGAGAGAGGGACTAAAACTGATTGATTTTAAAATAGGGGGACTAATTATGTGAACATGGTAAAATAGAGGACCAAAATTGTAATTAAGCCTATATTATTAATTCTAATAAATTTCGCTAATTGCTAAGTTGAACGACAATCCTTATGGAGACGATAACTTACTGCTTTATTACTTGTCTACGATTTGGTGCACTTGTCAATTATCGTCATCATAAATGAAGCTAGGGTGTTGCCCATTTGTAACTTTATCGTAAAACTTAAAAAGCTTAAAATCAGAAAGAATATTTTTTATCAATCAATATTAATAATAAAAGAGGCGTTTGAATGAAGATGTGTTCGTAATTTTAATAAATTCATACATTTTAGTGATTTCGTATCACACATTTAGATGTGAAAATTATTATTTTTAGTACTATATTTATGTGACGATGGTTGAAAATATAATGCCTCCTTATTCAAAAAATTGTCTTCGCCCATGCTCCACCTTGTATATCCTTCTAGACATACTGCTTGCATTTTACACTAATATTTAGTTCATGTGAAACTGACAAAACAAATTAATACTTTCTAGAAATACAACTTTAATGTCTTTTATCAAAGCAAGATTCCTATAGTCACAATCACTTGGGGAAATAAGTCTTCATTTATAAACATTTAATCTAGCTTATCAAGTACACAACAAAAAAAATTCGTCCGCGCAGATTGCATATAAGCAAATGCTACTGCAAAATGTCAACTTTGATGATGCCATACCTACAATTTCGAGCATTGACATACTGTATTTATTAGTTTTCTATAATATATCCATAATTAACACAATCAGAAATATGTTCAGTAACTTAACTGAATCTAGATGCGCCCAACATATATCTCCCATTACATTTGAGTTATCTCTTTTACTCCAACTCAAATAATTCGCATACTCTAAGAAATTCAACAAATGATGTATATCTATTATAGGACCTCTCACATCTTTTTTTGCATTATACTCCTCTTCTTATATATATGGGTAATCCGACTTTTTGCATCATACTCCTCTTTTTATATATATGGGTAATCTGACTGACACTATGTGGATCTTGTTCTTGCAATGATCAAAGTTTGTGTCTTAATAGAATATGACGCTTTGTCAAATCCTTAGGATGGTTATGCTCTTCTACATTTTTGACGCCCCCAAATGCATGACCTTCCAATCTATGAGGTATCCCTTGGATGTGAACGCTAGAAAACGGTGTTGATATAATATTCAATGGACAGCCACACCTTTTAGAAGCATTTTGTGTTGAACTTTCAACTTGCTTGTACTTTCCACCCTTGTCACAACCCATAATTAATTCGTTACTTCTTCCTCTCTTTCTCGTCTATGTATCTGATCTAGTAATGGTAACAATCACTTTATTTCTAATTCTAACCTCCCCAGCCCAGCTTATTACAACTTCTCATGTATTAAACCTCTATGTGGTTATGAATGCAACAGTGGTGTCTAACTGTCTATACTTGATTGGTTTTTATCACATAACTTAGGCATATTCGTACCAATTAGAAAAAAACCATACAATCAAAGAAAAATAATTTTTTAATAAAAAGACTTTAAAAATAAAAATGAATTTTTTTTTGTCAAGTAGTCTAGTGACTAGAATTCACCTTTTTGAAGGTGAATAAGTGGAGTGTCCGGGATTCGAACCACGGTCCCTGCATATAACAATGCATGTCCCTCCAACTGAGCTATGCTTACGAGGACAAAATGAAAACCTTTTATACATGTTTTCCAGTAAAAAGAAAATCGGAAATGTGGTATTTTTTATTTTTGTGTAAAAAAAAAAAAGAAATTGCACCGGAAATGAGTTTTAAATATTTTCGGTTCTATTTTCGGAGATGTTAAATGAGTTTTCCAAAATAATTTAACTAAACCATAAAACTTTTGTTTAGTTTTCTGAAATTTAATTGTAAACTGGAAAAGTTACATACAATTTTCTGGGAGATATGTACTTGGAATGTAATAGGGGGCGAACTCATCATAAACTCGAAAGTCTTGAAAATGAAGACGAAAATTTAAGGTATAAAGGTAAATGATAAAAAATTTAAAATCGATATTTTTTTTCAAAGAATTGTAGGGGCAAGGTATATATATGTTGGGGTATAAGAGAAAATTTTCCAATCTGATTTTTTTATTGGCCCTATGTAATATTAAGACAAAGTTGCACTATTTAAATTTAGAGAAATGTTAGCAACACACATTCTAACACACACTTTTCAACACACTCTCTTTGATTGGTTAGAATTCACATGAGACCCACCAAAATTATATGGGATCCACATGATTTGGTGGGAGCCATGTGAATTTTAACCAATCAAAAAGAGTGTGTTGAAAAGTGTGTGTTAGAATGTTTGTTGCTAGCCTTCCTATTAAATTTATATTAATATTAAGTAAAAAACAAGTTCACTCTTGAGAATCCAAATAAATAATGAAAGGAATATCTGGTGTAGTGAACAGTCTAAACACCTAGTGCAAGCATAGGCTTACAAAACAGCATATGTAGCCCTAGCAAGAAACCAAAATTTATAAAACATAGTAAAACAACATAGTAGTAATTTACTATAGAACAAAAAACCAACATAGTAATTTATTATAGAACTAAAAGACGACCGAATAACAACTCCCCCACCCCAAGGAATAAGTGTATGATTAGGGCAATTACCTAGATGCTTCAACCTCTCAAAGTTCAGAAGAAGTTCACAAGTCATAGAAAAACTCTATAATATAATTTACTACTATATTGAGTGTCACATATGTTGTGACACAGAAAAACAAATCATAAGTTATTATATTAATACATGCCAATATTTGAACTGTTGGTGTAATCCAATATATCATATCAAATAGGTCACAATTTGTGATTATTTTTAATAAGTAAAAAAGAAGTCTTATGAGTATGAGAAATCATGCATGTTAGTGTTCCTGTCAATTAATTACTTGAAAAATAAAAAGCAATTCAACCCTCTAAAGATCATGTAGTGAAAAATAAATATTGTGGGAGCCAAAACAGTACATAGAATTCATTGGCATGTGTTGTTCTTGTCATTTTTCTCCAGCCGCCTGACTCAAATAAATAAATAAAGTAGAACGGTAATGAGTCTTTGTTTTTTTGTTCAAGTCGGTAATGAGTCTTTTATTAGTTAAAGAAATGAGTTTACTCCAAAAAATTAATGAAATAAAAAAAGATGCTCACTATCAGAAGAAGAATAACTTTTTAACTAAATAAATAGACGGAAATATAATAATCACTTGAAAAGTCATATAAATGAGGATTGTGAATTTGAATCCAGATTAAAGCATTCCATCTACATACCGTTACTCTTTCTGGTCATATTTATAAGTAGAAAATAACTTTTTAGATTCATTAACTAACTAATATACTTGGTCTATATACAAACCAGATACATTAGTTATTTCATAAATTTAAAAAGTTGTGTTTTGCTTATAAAGGTGACACATGTGGTCTTTTTTTATATACATAATCCTAAACCGGTGTTTTTGGAATGAGTTTAAAGGCATGTGTAAATTAATTTACTTTTTACCCACGTCCCATAAACATCAATTGGTTTGCAATGTCATCTATTAATATCAGTACATTTTATTGAATGATGATGTGTTAAAATAGAGACTTCTTTTTATACAAAAAGTAAAGATGAAATAGAGTGTTCTAATTAATTGTGAGTGTAAAATATATTGCTATGAAAGTGCGACAAATTTTGCGGTGCACAAATCAAACATATCTTGTGTCATGTATAAACTAATTTTCACTATTTGATCAATAAATATCACTGTTAAATTAAAAGAAATATTGTGACTTTTTTATTCAATAGTGGAAAAAACTTGTGCATAATGTAATACCATTTTGTTTATGCATATGTTAGACATAGTTTATAAGAGTACATTTCTTGTTGGAACAATAGTTCAAAAACATGTTTAGCCATCGAAGAGATAATTAGAATGAGTCATGGATTAGGTCGCTCTCTTTAAGACGCTTTATGGCACTACTTAAAATTGTGTAAACAAACTATCAACTATGACGTTTTCTTGATAAGACAACTCAACTACAACCATATCGGAGTCTACAGGATCTGGTTTAGAAATATACACTCAAATATGGTGTTAGGACCACCCTAATATGATACTAAGATTACTCTATTATGGTATTAAAGTCATTCTAATATGGTATTAAGAACATTCTAATATGATATTGTGACCACTCATAAATCAAAGGGACAATGATAACGTGATCACTCTAAATCGGTACTATGACCACTTCTAACTCGAAGAGACAACTATACTCTCTTATATGATACTAGAACCATAATTGTCGAATAGATCGAAAAGAAAGGGGAGAAATGACTTGGAAGTGTGTTAAATAGAAAAAAGAGAAAAGAGATAGCTTGAAAATGCCAAAAACTTTGGTGCACTTAACTAACTAATGTGTGAAACTAAGCAACGTGGGACTCTAGAGTTTACTCCCTTTAGTCACATTTATAAACAAAAATGTATTTTTTAAGTTCATTGAATACATATTAATTGTATCCCTAATTCTCTTATTGCTTGACAAGATAGCCCTTTATCTCACTCAAAATCACGTGAATAATATTGGTATGTTAATATAATAGTTTTGCCGAATTAGTTTCATGACCCACGACAAAATGAAATAGAAGGCATGCGGGGTGGTGGGGCTACCTTATAAACGGGGCCCACAAGATCAATTGGTATCAAATTTTGGGTTTTGGACCCACCATATCAGAAGCCCGAACCGGTACTATTTTACCCTCCAATTTGTCAACTCATCTTTATTCTTTACTGTTCTGTCGTTGGCATGCCTCTTTCTCAATTCTCTTTTCACTTGTACAATACTATAACAAAGGATTGCAGATAATAATGTTGATGGAAATTGGGTAAGTGGCACGTGGCACACGTGAGGACTGTGGTTTTTTATAGTGTAGGGTTGAGTATAGGTATGGATCTAGATTCTAGGGTCTAGATATGGGACCATTCCATGTTCATTGAAGGTCCAATAGTATATGGTCCACTATGCCCTAACCGTCCAAGATGTATGACACCTATTATTCTCTCTTGGTTTTGTAATAACTTGTAACTTGGTCACTAAGAACATCAATTTTGACTTGCCTCTTAAAGAATTTGTGATGCATGCGTTACTTTATAGGACATATAAATTATAATGGAGTCGATTTACCAAGACAACAAAACAAAATAGGTACCAACATTACGTCTTATCCAAAGTGAGATATATGTCATTTACTATTCCTTGTTATCTTTTACCTTTCTTTAAAGAGAAAATGATCAGACGTACGTAGCAAAGTAGATGCATGCATAAAAAAATTAAAAATCTGCATGCAAAGTTTACATAATATTTGTAAAAAAGAAAAAGAAACAACTTGCATCGAATGTGACTAATGACCAACTTATGTGCAGTCGGGGTACTCATGCATGATGAATCTGTTTTATTTTTTTACCAATGAAAAATGAAAAATATGGATACAACTAAATAAGTCCATGGCTACTATCGGCATTTGATAATTAAAAAGTCTTATTGTCTACATAATGATAAAATTTTATACAATCCATAATTAATATCTAACATCTAACAATCAATCGATCCAAGCAGCACTCGATAGACGATAAAGTGTTACTTTAACGTTTTAGTGCAACTGCAGTTTTAAAAGGACGTGTATCATCTCATCCAAACACTTTGATTAAACCTTCATTAATAAAATATGAATATAAAATATTATAGAAAGTAAAAAAAAAATGTAGTTGGTCAAATTATTAAGGTGTTTCTTAGAAGTTAAATTTATCGCGTAAAATCTACTCCAAATACTTTATCGCATTTTGTAAAAATAATATATTTTTTACATTCCAACTTGCTTATCATAATTAATATTGAAGACTATAAACGTTTTTCACAGTTAACCAAGGGATTTCTTCTTAGACCGGTGTCCTTCTTTGACTTGAAAGTTGCATGTATAACTCTTTTCTTTTTTTTTGAACTTTTTTTACAACAAATAAAAAATTTATGATTCAAGGCAACGTCCATAAGTATAGGTGGAATTAAAATCACTCATGTGACAAAACTATAAGTAGTATTCAACCCATCTATTAAACCCAAAAATTAGCGGAAGCCGCCCCCTTAATTGTTATAATATTAACACGTATGGAGTAAGTATCAATTGCAATCATTAATTAAAATAAACATAAGCAACAACAACAAATTTAGATCTAATCTAGCAATTAAGTGTAAAGCAAAACCACAATCAAACCAAATAATAAACAAAATAAAGAGAGTAGAGAAAAGAGGGCAACACCAAAGAATTGTTTACCCAATTCGGTTCAACAATGACCTACTATGTACGATAGAGACCTCTCACTTCACTATCAAAGAGTTCTTTACAAAGAGATGCAAAAGAGTTACAAAAAATTAGCTTCAACAAACTCTCGAATAACACACTTAATTTCTACCAATTTCTCAATCTTTTCTCATGAACAAAAGACTCAATGATTTTCACACACTCAAGGTGTTTACAATTGTTTTCCAACTTTTGAATCTACCTTCAAAAGAGAACCAATTCTTAACATTTGATTTCCTAAGGATCTTCACTTTTGGTTTCCCAAGATTCACCCAAGTTCCTCACAAATGACTCTATACTAATGTCTTTCTAAACCTCATGAAACCTCTCCCCCAAAAGGCATCAACCATTTCCCAAGAGCCCCCTTTTTTGGTTCTCCAAGATTTACATTTAGACACTTTAAATCTCACCCAAAGTCCCACAACCTTTAGTTTATAAGTTCCCTAAAAGTTTCATCTGTTGGTTTCCATGAGATTCACAAGCTCACTCAACAAATGGGTCAAATAGCGCTTATGTATTGTTTAGATCCAGACAAAGTTGTGCACGATATTCCTAAATCATGCCACGATGAAGCTTGTACATAATATTGTACTGCACTCTTATCCAAAATTGCGCTACGATTTTTCCATCGTACCACAATTTTGCTTCCGGAAACACCTCCACATTCTGACCCAAAATTGTGTCACGATTTCAAACTTCCAAAACACCCAAATTTTGAGTCTAAAATTTAATATTTAAATAGTTAAACTTTACCTTATTACAAACATAAAAAAGTGGGAAGCAATATTGGCTCAACTAACCCAACGACATGCATACTTTCACAAGAGACACATAAACACACATTTTAGGGGAATGTGGGAAATATGTGAGGAGAAGAAGATGGAAAGAAGATAGGAAGGTTGCAGTCCACCAAGGCTGGCTGCGGTCTCAGTTCTTGGAAGCGAAGAAATGTTGGTTGCAAACTGAAAGAAAAACAGGAGTTATCAGGCGCAATTGGAGGTTGCAACTGAGAGTGGAAGCGTAGAGAAATGGAGATTGAAGAACCTGAGTAGATGCGATAAACTGGTTGTACATGGAGGAAACAGATAAAAAAGACTTTACAGATTCTTAAACAACTGGTTTAACCTTTCCCAACCTGTGGGAATCGATCAACAATGAGAGTATGTCAGCAACCGAAAAAATTATGAGTCAAGAACGGTATGGCATGGTCTATAAGCAAAAAATCTTCCATCTGCACTTTGCTTACCTCTTTGGCAAACAATCCATCAATGTTAAGGCCAAGCATTATTAGGTTTACAGCAGCTAATTTTATTGACAAAAACTGCATAAAGTATGCAGCAAGTCACATGGATTTAAATCATTCTTAAAGTTAAAATTGACCGGAACAAACTTCATACTTCAACCCATACCATTATGTAGCCTAATTAATTTCCTAAGGAGAAACATCAAAGGCAACGAACGAAGTAGGACTAAGATGATGAATGAATCTTATTACATATTATGTTGGTGATGTCATCAATCATTATACTGAAGCTTTTATCTTGTGTTGAAGTCATCAATCATTATACTGAATCCCAAGTATTGTTTATAGGAATGGTCAAGGTTACAAAATCCAAATTCAAGGCCTCCAAAGCAACTGGGACAGGGACTCGGTGCCAAGTCTCGAACCGAGTTTCTCTTGGTTGAAGAGTGAACTTCCGACCAAGTGACCTCTCTGGAAACAGGCAACTGGGACAAGGACTGAGCAACGGAATCAACAACTAAGCAATAATCATGAAAGACATAAGGCCCCCAACAAGTTATAAATTTTACAGAACTAAGCAGTTTAGCTACAAAGATTTGAACCTGCAATCATAATTTTGTTCTATATGTTTTGTTTAGTTATTTGATACTTTCCCCTGTTACCAATTTAGTTTTATATCTGGAAAACTATGCATGCAACTTTCATGACATCTCCAGATATTTGTTTTCACTTTTCATCTTAGACAATATATAATATATATCACATCACATAACTAAAAACGTGAAAAAGTTTAAACTAATAGAGCGGTCTTTTAACCAATATATATCATCATATGAAACCATACCCTATTGGTAAGTGAATACATATCCATCTGAGATTCTAAAGTTAACTAAAAACAAATCCCAGAGACAAAATAGAGCCATCCTTCACTGAAGAGTTACCCAAAGTAATATCCTTGAGTATACAGCCCTATATTCTCTTCAGTTAGGTTCTCACAACATCACTTCAATTACTCACAAATCATCACAATCCACTTCAATTTACTTCACTTTTGACCTGTATTAATTGAACAAAATTCATTAAAGATCACTTCCTTCTGCTGAGGAGTGACATTGACGTACGAGAGATAAGCTCCAACGCCGAATAACGAAGCTCCAACGACAAACACGGCAGTTACAGCCATTTGCCTCACCGTCGGCAGCGGTTACAGCTGAATAACCTTGTTTGTTGTCTATGTAATTGGAGGTTTGGATTCTAATTTTACTCGGGAGATATATTATTCCCCAAGAAAAGTGTGAACTCGGTCATGCTTCGTTATCATCATGTGTTAATGTTCTCAAGTATATTCATATCCACGTATGCATTTTACGCATTTTACACATTTACAGAGTTAAATCAATGAATCTTTCATATTGTTTAATAAGCTATCTGCACATTGAGTTGGTCTCTATTTCAATCAAGTAAAGTGCATAACATAATTTACCACCACGTCATATCCATTGAAGGTCATGGTTATAAAATTAAGGGAACAGAAAATTGGTTCGGACTCTAATAAGGTTAGACAGCTCTACTGCAAGAATGGAGGCAATTTTTCATGTGCCTGTTCATTCAACAGCCTAAAAAAATATCTTGTATTATTGGATGATTCTTTTTGCACTACAAGAAACAATGATGAACCAAAAGATAATTGTGTCAAAAAGTTCTTTATACCAGATTTCAAAGTGTGATAGTTTTTCTAATTCCTTCCAGCTACAGTGCAGGACAGGACAGTGGCATAATAAACTCAAGGTTAGCTGCTTATATTTCATTTGGCCGTATTCAGTATGGTGGTCTTGGAGGAGATCAGAATATTGGTAAAATCTGGCTAGTGTTTTTTTTTCTGTAATATACGCATAAGATAAGGTGGCAAATATGCATGTTTAAACCTCTACCTAACCTTAGTAGAATCTCGGTTTTGGCCACATTGGTTTAAACATGTCTTCTTAAAACGATTTGTTCATCCACACTATGTACTTCATGGGAGAAAACTAGATATTCTTATAAGATCTTATCTAAAATGCAATATTATTCTCCCACATAACATGGATATAAAAACATAGATA
>Ga0228710_1007068_pt1 | contig 16759 bp, 6 predicted proteins | sample MedpolnodulmetaG_FD_177995 | JGI IMG/M metagenome (GOLD analysis project Ga0228710, IMG submission 177995) | Root nodule microbial communities from Medicago polymorpha collected in Santa Monica, California, United States - pink nodules | ecosystem: Host-associated > Plants > Roots > Nodule... | reverse complement strand
TTTGGGAAAGATGTTGAAGTTTTTCCTATAGTTAAGAAGCAAAGGAGATATCGTTCTCTTGTGAATATTTACATGGCCACTACACCTATTAATGATACAAGGGTGAGTGCATGATGACAATGAGAACGAAGAACGTAGCTAGCTTTAACTTTCCTGATAATAATCTAAGATGGGTCACTCCCAGAATTTTGTATTTTCTCATGGAAAATAATATATGTTTAGTACTACTTGAGTGTCAAAAAAAATGTTAACTGCTAGTTTTTAATTGTTGATATCCGTTATTAAATTATGTTAATTTAATTATCAATATGTGTGTTGAATATTGATTATCAATGTGTTACTACTATATATCTACATGTCTTGATGAATGAAAACTTTTTTTTGGTGGTGTTGATGAATGAAAATTGAATAACAAGTTATTTAACTTAATATAACTAGCTAACTTTTTAACTTATAACAACTTCAACTATGGATCAATATGATTTGCAATGTGGGGTTGGAGGAGCATGAAGGAATGACTCAGTGTGTGTGTGTATTTGGATTTGTTTTCCATCCTATTTTTCATCCTTGGTGTCTCGTAGATAAATCTTGTCAGGGGTGAATGCATGTTGATAGGTATTCTATTTTTCTAGTCTATGAATAATGAATCATTGATCTTATTCTTGATAATTAACTCTTGTTGCTCATGCACATTCGATGATATTCCGTGGGTTGTTTGTTACTTGTTAACACATATCTCTAAGGATACAGTGCAAAATTAATTTTTGTATTTCAGCATCGACATTTTCATAACACTAATCGATCAGATAAGGATGGAGGCATTGATGAAGGGAAGTATGGATGGCTACATTTTAGAAAAGCAAGCACGGAAGGATGGAAACATGATTCAATTTGGAAAATGATTTGTCAGACTATTATAATAAAACCCTGCACTATTATAATAGTAGCGTGACTTAAGTCACGCAACGTGTTGTTCTTAACCCAGGCAGAGCCTCATTCTGCCTCATTTTCAAACAACACGCTCAAATCTCTCTCAATTCTCTCTCAAATTACCCAACTCCAAAATTCCTTCAACTTCAAATCAAAAAACACTCCAATAACAAGAAAAAGGAAGCTTTCATTTAAATTAGTTTTTTTTGCAAGAAATGATAGAATGTTACATGCAAATGAATTATAGTGCTTAATTGTTATGATGTTTGGATATTTGCATGATTATGTTAGATTTTTTATACTTAGATTAGATTTTTTAAAATTTAGGGTTTGTTTAAATTTTGTTTTTTATTGCAAGATATGATACAATGTTACATGCAAATGACTTATATTGCTTAATTATTTAGATGTTTGCATGTTTATGTTGAGTTATCATTTTTAGGGTTTATGTATAATTTGCACTCCAAGTGTTTGATGAAATGTTTGAATGAGTTCTGCATTGACTGTGTTTAATTTCTTATTGTGTAGTTTTAAAGCAATGGTCGGGTGGATCGACATTCATGTAGAATTCAACAGCGGAGAACCTCAAAGGTTGAAGGTTTGGTGCCTTAACGTAACGTTAAGAGGTCTCAAGGATCAACTGACTGAATTCAACCAAGCAGTCAACCCCAGAGACACGAGGAGGGTGGAATACGTTTGGTATAAACATCCAACGCTCGACGAGAGGAGAGTATCATTCACATGGGTGGAGTTGAAGAACAGCGAAAACGTGACGAGCATGTTTTGGGAGCACAGTATGTTCCAGTGGATCGATATGCGGGTAACATTGTTGAGATCAATTGAAGATATCATCAAAAGTTTGATTCCGCCAGAAGTTCGTGATTAGGTAGGGAAATGCGCCTTCCAAATACAACAATTGTCTTCCTTTGAATGATGTAGTTCAAACTTGCCAAACGACAGTTAACAAGCATTCACCCGGAAGATTAAATTCTTGTTAGGCTGGTTTAAATGAAGGTATTGAAGTGTCAAGGAATGAACCTTATTCTTTTGACACTTGAATACCATCATTTAAACCAAGCCTAACAAGAATTTAATCTTTTGAATGAAGCAATAAAACTTCCAGGTGAATGTTTGATAGTTGTTGTTTGGCCAGTTAGAATTTACCTCATTCAAAGGTAAGATAAATGTTGTAGTTTGAAGGTGTCTTCTAACTACAACAATTGTCTTCCTCTGGATAGGGCAATTCAAACTTGTTAAACGGCAGAACTCCAGCATTTGCCCGGAAGTTCTTTTGTTCCATTCAAAAGGTTAAATTCTTGTTGGCTTCATTTAAATGATCGTATTGAAGTGTCAAGGTCTGGACCTCATTCCGTTGGCACTTGGATACTATCATTTAAAACCAAGACCAGCAAGAATTTAACCTTTTGAATGGAACAAAAGGACTTCTGGACGAATGTTGGAGCCCTGCTGCTTAGCAAGTTTGAATTTGCCCCATTCAAAGGCAAGACAATTGTTGTAGTTGGAAGGTGCATTCCCGAATGTAATGTAATGTAATGATAGGACATATTTATGAACATATATAGTTGACATACATGCCGTTTATGTAATGTAATGTAACTGTTATTCGAATTTATTCAATACGCAACTTTATTCGAATTCACGCTGAGTTTAATCTATTTTATTTATTTACTTTATCGGAATTTTTTAATTAAATACGCAATCATAAAACAAATGCAAAAATTAACAAAAGAGTGTAAAAACTATTATACAATGCATGAAAAACCGGCCACAATAGCGTGACTTAACTTAGGCAAAGGTTAACAATAGCATGAGTTAACTCACGCCAAGGTTAACACACTAGTGTGACTTAACTTGCGCTAGGTTAGTCGGTGATATTTGGTCAAGAACACGTTTTTTTTTAATACACACTGAGTTTAATTAGGCCTTTTTTCGAATTTATTCAATACACAATTTTAGTCGAATTCACGCTGAGTTTAATATTCAATACACAACTTTATTCGAATTTACGCTGAGTTTAATTAAGCCTTTTTTCATTTTTTTTAATACGTAACTTTATTCGAATTTATTCAATACGCAATTTTTATTCTAATTCACGCTGAGTTAAGTGGCGCATATTCAAATTTATTTAAGTGGCGCATATGTAACTTTATATTATTTTATTTACTTTATTCTAAATTATTTGTTCACTTTATTTATTCAATATTTATAATTATTTGATTTTATTTATTCAATATTTATTTATTCAATACATAATCATAAACATAAAATAAATACAAATAAAAAACAAAATTAATAAATATAACTCTCGTTTTATTAATATCATTTAAACATTACATAAGCAATACATATATTTTATTTGAATTCACTAATCTACTTAATATCTTTTTACCCTCTTGGGGTAAAAAGTAATTTTTACCCTCTTCAGTATATACCAATAGCTCTTGGGGAAAATAGTGATTCGTCCTGTTGGGGAAAAAGACATCAAGATCCCTTGAGGTAAATTTAAATTTGGTTCCTTTTATACCCCCGTGATGATTCTTTTTACCCTCGGTAAAAAGATTTTGGGAGTAAAAGGAAGCAAACCTAATTTTACCTCAAGGGACGATGCCCTTTTCCCCAACCCGGCGGACCACTACTTCCCCCAAAAGCCACTGGTATATACGTAAAGGGGTATAAAGAGCCTAGAGACTATAGAAGCAAAAAAGAAGAAGAGAAAAAGGGAGAGAGAGTGGGAGGAGATAATGTGAAGAAAAGAGGAAGTTTGTGAGGGTATTTATAGGTGGTTTAAGGTTGCATAGCACTTAATGAGGTCAAAAAACGTGAAAAAACTTTTAAAAAAAACGTGTAAACACCATTAAAATGCATTGACTACCGTCCAAAAAACGTGTGTTCTTAAGCTATAACCACTGGCCAACTAGCGCGAGTTAACTCACGCTGAGCTATAATGTGCGTGAGTTAAGTCACGTTGCGTGACTTAGCTCACGTAAATAATACACTAGTGTGACTTAAGTCGCATAAGGGTATTTTGGACATTTACTTTAGAAATGAGCGAAACAGTTTCGGTAAAGAGCATAATTCTAACGCAAATGTGCATGGAGTAGTTTGTAATGCTGTGAAAATATGATATTGGTTTTAGTCCATGTCGTTAAGGAGTAGGTACGGTTGCTCTTGATTTAGGAGTTCCCTCTTTAGATGTTCTCAACTTTAGATAATAAGTGCATATATTTTATTTATTTGTATTGATCAATATGCTATTATTTTATTTTATTTTATTTTTAAGGAAATATATCATTATTTTTCTCTATTACATAAACTAATGCTTTTTAAATTTTTAGGCTTTGCTAAAACTCAATGGTAATTAACTTACGACTATCGTTTATGTTTATTTTCTATTGCATGTTCCTTCCAAGTCTCTGATATGTGTGGTGTGGTTTAGCTAATGCATAACTAAATGATTGATCTATAAACTTTAATACTGCTTTGATATAAATTTAGTTGAACGAATATGTGCATATGAAAGATCATATAAAAATATCATGTTTTTACAAATGCTTTTAAAAGTCACATTAGGACGATTTTAATTTCAATATTGTATATCCATTAATTTCTTTTATGTTTTTTTAGTAGACCCCTGCATCGCACAGGTCAAAGATATAGTTTATTTTTAGTAGACCCCACCCGTCCCCTCTTATATATCCTCAATTTCAGAAAAATAAGACCACTGTAGGACTTTAGTGGGTTTTTTTTTTGAGGGAAAGGACTTTAGTGGGTTTTAAAAGAAACGCATACAAAATCCCCGTCACCCATACAAAATCCCAGTCCCAGACAAAGTGAAAATGTGAAATGCAAGAAGCCAAAAACCTTTCAAACAAAAAGTTATACAAGGTAATTTTACATTACACAAATATAACGAAAATAGCAAGGGACAATTGTTAAATATATCAACTTACTAAATTAAAAAAGACCTCAAATATCACCACCGTCTGGGCATTACAATTTATGTAATCATCTAAAACAATTTATGAATCAAAATCTGTAAACCAGAGCATGATTTATAAAAACTAAACCACAAAATTGCACTCCTCCTATCTTTCAAGAGGCTTGAGGCCTGCATGCACTTCTTCAAGATTCGTCCTTAAATTTGGCTTCATATAAATGTGGTTGCTGCAAGAAAAATAATTCTTAAGATATTGATCTAGAGGAAAGGTTTGCAGCATAACATCAGGGATTGTTGAATTTAATAAAAAGAGAGAGACGGAAAACATCAAAATGATAATCTGATTCGTGGTAGTGTGATTATCATACATGGTTATGAATACTAGTCTCTTATTTTAAATAACATTCTACGTCAAGTGTATAAAATTAATAGGAATACGAATCTTCAGAAGCCAACAGAGAACTCAAGAATATTAGAATATTACCATGAAGATAGCTGTGATCAACCTGCGTGCAAACCATCTCATGTGCATTGCTCGTTGTGCAGCACTTGATGCTTCCACTGTTTCAAACTGCAAGTACACAAAACCTGCACTTCTTCTGTGTACACACCGAACTAATTAAAAAATTGCAACACATAATATGTGGAAACTAATAACATGAAAAGTACACGGTAAAGGTATACATGATGATTAATTCATGCTACAGATTTATTAACTTACTTGTCGACATAAATATGCATCACCCGGCCGTATTTAGAACACTCTTCCTCTACATCCTCTTTTATGTCTATATCAAAATCTGGTTCTGTCTGCGGATTGTAATATTTTTCATCAGTACTTCGTTATGTGAAACATCATATGGTTATGGTGAAAAGTATATAATCAATTCATCACAAACCTCGGTGCTTGGATCAAACATATTCTTCAATAACAAACACTCGCTGGGAATTCCTACTGGTTCTACCACAGGGGTAGGCATGACTTGTGTTGGTAGAACTGATGCGGGTATAACACCTGGATTGCCAAAAGGCATGCTAAAAGCCTGCTGAACAGGAACCGACCCATTCACAGTTTGCACACCAATGCTGCAGTTGGGAAATATGTGAAAACAATGAACAGGTTCATAAAAATATAAGAGGAAAATATCGTACAGACCTTGTGGGAATGTCAGTACCGGCCAATCTTTGCATAAGCAATGCTCTTGAGTGGGCATTTAAGGTCTGCAAAGAAAAACATATAGATAAGTAATCAACCGTACAGAGACTAATGTTATAATCCAACAACAAACAATAACTTTCCCAATAGATGAGTACTGTTGTTATTACATACAAAAAACGAAGTCAGCAGAAAGGGGCGTGAAAAGTGAAAGTGCGGTGATAAAAGATCCTGGAAAGAAAAACTAAGGACCCGGTTGGTTTCAAAAACAATACGTTCATTTCTCGTATTCAACTGTAATTAAAAAAATACATCATTATCACTTCGATTTCTGTTTGCGTATATTTGTAGAGGAAACGCCGAAAACATTTCTTTTGTTGTTTCGGATTCAAGTCTTTGATAACAGAAAAGTAGTCAACATTTTATCAAACAAAATAGGACCCGTGCATCGCACGGGTCGGTGGTCTAGTGTATTTACATGTAACCTAAGTGCAAATCCTCAACTGCACTGAAATTTCAATGAACCTATCTATCAAACATGAACACTCGTCATCAACCTGTATAATTTCATATCTAGAACTGTGATACATAATTAAAAGTATAACAGTCTGATTTCACATCAAACTCTCTGTCATTCAGGTTTCTAACAATATGAGAAAAAATCATCCATATAAACTTCAGTAAATTTGCAATACATTGTTATGAGATATGAATTTCAATGACACATTACCACAACCAATTTTCTAATATTTTAAATAACATGTGAAAACTTACCAATCCTCCTTCATCATCATCAAAGTCTGCAGATTTTGTAGTTGTATCCTGACTTCCAACATGATCTGTAACAGATGAAACCTGAATTTGACGAACGTCGGTAACAAACAGATGGATTAGCAGAGATGAGTATCAACAAAGTTGAAACAAAGGGGTCAGCAAAAATATCTTTACCTTTATAGTCCTGCCAGCAATCTCCAATTTCCCATTTAAACTCTGAGCTGCCTTTGCATGTTCAAGATGGGCAAACTGTAAAATGAATACAAGTTAAACCAACGTATAAAAAGCATTGTGAAAAGCAATATTTCTTAAGGTTAAAGGTTGGAAAAATACTTGAACAAACCCAAAACCCTTGCAGTGTCCCGTCTCCATGTCAAGAGGAAGTTGTACAACCTCAATCTGACCAAATGGCTCAAAAATCTAAAACAACATTAAGAGCGATGTCAAAAGATGATAAACTATCACAACAATATTCTAATCGTTGAATGCCTACCAGCAAATTATATCCAGTCTAAAGAAAACAAATTTATTGATTTTGAAGTAAATATATTTAGTCAAACTATAGGCATTTACATTGCAATTAAAGGTTGTCAATGCCCTCAGTTAATATATAGATACGGAAGTATGCCAAACATTGGTATCCTCACCACAACAGCTAATGAAACAGCAAAAAAAAAACACAAACACACACACACGCACAAATACCTCTCGCAGATTAGCCTCAGTCATGTTGAAGTGAAGATTCCCCACATACAATTTTCTGTCCACTGCTCCATATGGTCCTACTACAGCAGCTCCACTGGAAGCATTAGATTGAACAAGATTTTTTTCGGCCTCAGAAGGTTTCACCATTACAGGTTGCCCGAGAAGTAGTTGGCCAGAGAGAGCAATTGCCATTGGCACTGACATCGCATCATAAAATTCAATATACCTGCACCATAAGGAACTTGCATGAAGTTTTCAAAACTAAGCAACAAAATTCACAATCAAACCTTACAAAGAATACAGCAAAGAGATGTAGGGAAACAAAAACTCTAGTGCAGACAGCTCAAGCTGAGTTTCATCATGTAAGGAAAATGTTAGTCTGTTATAATAATAAAATATAAATTAAAAGCATATGTGATTATCAAATTAACATTCAAGATAGAATAAGACAACATCGTATGAGTACAGAGATACGGAACCATTTAGACAAGGAGGATTGGCAATAGTGCCTTGCATCCGTTGCTAAAATGCGTGCAAATAAAGGCTAACAAAATAAACTACACTAAAATTTTGCTAATGCACTAGGCAGTAGGATGGTAACCCACTCCTAGTCAAATGATTCTAAAAGTCAAAGCAGAACCAAATTCATGAGCATCTAACCTAGACACCGTCATGAGAGACTTACAATTCATAAAAGAAGAAAAAGGTGGGGTGGTGTGTGTGTGCGTGTGTGTGGGTGGGGGGAGGATCATCAATAATTCAGTATACAAGTGAAATCATCATTGTATGCGTGAAAAAAATTGGAATAGGACTGAACAGGAAACCAAGACTATGTCATTGATCTTCATTGTGCAAAATGAGCTAGTCCAATTAAGAATACAGTCAAGCATAAGTCTTAAAAGTTGAAATTTAAAAAAGAGATTCTTTGACAATTGAACACATACCCAACTCCTTTAGATCGTCGTGAGTTCCTATCCATGATCAGACGGACATCTCTCACCTGAAAACAAGGAACATCAAATTATACTTAAAACAAAAGAGGGGAAGTATCATGTATAGAGGCAGATGTAAGCATTCACTGGAAACATGCAGCCACCTAATTTGTAGGAACGTGGCAATCTAAATATCATAATGTAACTGTGATTCACTAAAAACCATATAAACAGAATATCCATACACAATAAAGTAGCAGCCCTATTTAACTGAAAGCAGAGTGCTCTGAGTAACAACTTATATTCATCATGAATGTAAGACTTGTACATTCTATACAATTGAATTCACTTGTCATAACTGAAGCAACTGACCTTGCCAGCTTTCGAGAAGAACTCGTATACATCTCTCTCCGTTGCTTTTAAGGGCATCTGTGAACACCAAAGAGCAAACAGGAAATCATCACAAAAGAATTGCCAAATATACCAATATCTCAGACCGTAAAAATTTATACTATTTAAAACAAACAAAAATGGAGGCAACCAATCAACCTGGTAGGCAAAAACAGTTCTCTGATCCCTTTCTGGGTCTGCCTCAGGTTCCACATTCTCTTTCTTATCCCTGAATCTCCTGCAAGTCAAGTTAAAATGAGGCTGTAATAAGAAAATATAGACAAGTCCACATCATACTAGTTGAATTTGGTATTCAGATTATATAATTTGTTCAATAAATCAGTATATTGATTGTCCATATTAGAGTCCAAATTGGCGCCCAGTCTTCAGAGGGAGTAATGACTCAAAATCTTACCTATACATGAGCCAAAACTGCAGTAAGGATCATATTGTAACACCGTGCTAGCATTGAAACCCAATAACAACAAATTAATGAAATAATAATACCTTTTTAGATCAACCCAGATTATCCTGGTATCCCTGGTCGGGAGCCAGGACTAATCCCTCGAGAGGTACTGAGATCCATTAATGATATACTTATACCTTGAAGAATTGAACCAAACAGCAACTAATTAATGGCGTAATACCTAGTTTAGCACCACATTTCAACCTCTTATTTTATAAGAACAGGAAAAAAAATCGCATATAACACTGGCAACATAAACAATAGGGACACATTATCCATTCCAACACAGAAAAACGTGATAAACTAAATAAATTTCAAGTAAACTAGCTAGTAGAGAGTATGCAAAATTCAACAGCTACATACAACAACAACCAAGCATAAGTAGGGTCGGCTACATGGATCAAATGCAACCATAATGTTCTAATATCGTAAATCATATCCCTGTCCAACTCATTAATCTCTAGATCATTCTTTTCTAAATCATCCTCTGCCTCTAGTGATTTGACTACTCTCCGTCAGATATACTCTATTTTGTTTTTGAATAGCAAATGTTAGTATTTAATTGTTCTGGGTAGTATTTTCTCCCCAACCAAGATTTGAACTCTTGACAGCTCGATTAAGTGAGTTGCACGCATCCGATCTACTCTTCTTACTACATACATAATCTACAAGTCTTCTCTCTAGATGTCTGAACCACCTAAGCTGAGTTTCTATCTACCATTTTTTCTACAGTCCCCCAACTATATCTCCAATATCGTCATTTCTAATTCAATTATACACATTGCATTCTTTTATATTCGTTAATTGAAACCAATTGAAGAATCAATAGAGCAAACACGAAATGAAAAGGTATAAACTGAATGTGCAATTTTAATTTTTACCTGCCATCTCTGTTTTCGAAATCTCGCTCTCCTCTGTCTCTCTCAGGACGACTCATACTCCTCCTTGGTCTCTCTTTCTCCTCTTTTTCTCTCTCAGCCCGTTCCTTCTCTCTCTCCTTATCTCTTCTCTCCCGTTCCTTTTCCCTTTCCTTATCTCTCCTCTCCCTCTCCTTTTCTCTCTCCCTATCCCTCTCCTTATCTCTCCCACCTCTCTCTCCGTCCTTCTCCCTCTCCTTCTCTCTACTACCTCTCTCTCCGTCCCTCTCCCGGTGACGACCGGAAGATCGTTCACGGTCACGTTCACGGTCTCTGTCCCTGTCGCGATCCTTCTTAGAGCCATTCTCGTCGTCACCTCCGCGTGACCTCTTGCTCCGCCTATCTTCACCGCCGTCGAGATCGTCGTCGACGCCGTGCTTCCGGTAAGTCCTCTCGGATTTAATGTCGGTGATGTCAGTGTTCTTCTTTTTGGATGAATCCTTGTCTTCCTGTTGCTCCTCCACCGTCTTCTCCAGGTACTCGTACTCGTCGAAGTCCATTACTAGCTACCTTACGATTATCTCTTTTCGATTTTGTGAAGTGTTTTGGTGGTGGTGAGAACTGTGATGTGGAATTTTAGGGTTTTAGATTTTATAGGTTATTTTACGTTACGAAAACAAGAGGGGGTTTGTTTGGTTCCTCCACTTTCCCCAATCTCTACGGGCTGTATGCCTAGATTAAATTAGATTAGTATTTTAAAACCCAAATATTTTTTTTAAAAGTTTTGTGGTTTCTAAAAAAACTTTTGCTAAGGTACATTGGCCTAAGTTTTTTTTAGTGGGAAAAACTTTAACTTCTCTCTAAACTTTCTTTCTCCTTCGTTCATTAAGGAGAGGTGGTTTCAGGTCATTTTTAACCTAAAATCATTCATCTACGTCTTTTTCCCCTTTTCTTTCAGTTTAAATAAGTGGTTTTCACATCTATCAAGTTTTTTCGTTTTTTGTGATTTCGTCGTCTAAGTGTGACGTTGTGTTGTTCGTCGTTTTGTGCGGCGTTTGATTTCGCGTCTTGTCGCGGTGTTTGTTCAGTTCCTATTGAAAGATCTACATCAGTCAATTACAAATTCAACCAATGATTTGGACGTCAACATTGCAGATCCAGAAGCATGAGTATTTCAGTGACTTAGGTTTCATCATATTATTTGTAGGCATTTTACCGTTGTATGCTATTAACTTGGGGTGCTATGAGTTTGTTCGCAGATTCACTCTTTACGTTTTCAGCGATGTTTGTATCTGATGTACTTTATCGATTTGAATGAATGAATATCGTTTTGTTTTTGTTAAAAAAAAAAAGACTTTTGCTAAGATTTAAAATCTTTGAGCTAGTTAAAAAAAATGTACTTTGACACGGATCGCGTAACATTACTATAGTATAAAAAACAATTATCATTCTTCTCCATAATTAAATTGTGTGAGCTATAGCAACTAGGTTATTTTACCAAAAAAAATTATCATTACTAATAGCCACTAGACTACTTTACCAAAAAAAAAATATCATTATTAATATAATGTTTGCATTAAATATATTTTTTATTTGAAATAAATTCGTTAAATATTTGTGCATGTTTGTTGCAGATTTTTTTTATTTATACGTGCAAAAGCAAATATAAATTGATATGAAAAAGTTAGATACAATAAAATTTTGAAAACTCGAACTATTTTTTAAATATCAATATTGATGTGACCCTCCACTCGTCATTTTATTGACAGTGTATTTTTAAAACTAAAGAGATACTAGATCCATTTAAAGAAAATATATGGGGACAATTTGATCCCACAAAATTCTAATATCCTTGAATCAAGAAGAATGTTTCAATAAAAGCTTATAAGAAAATTAAGAAGTTGTTAATGAAAGTTGATCTAGTTAGTAAGAAATTAATTCATACCCTAGAGGAATGTGAATTCAACTTCAGCTACTAGCGTGAATATGTTTTTTTTTTTTAATATACAGGTATATGTTCCACGAATGATTTGTAAATATATCTTCCAACACTCTCAACATTTAGGTTTATCCTAAACTTAAAAGTTTTTGAAATTCAACTTACCCCAACTTTTTTGACCAAAAATTAAGAGCTACTTTTTTTGTATATATCCCACAAGTCTAGGAGGGACAAAATCTTATGGGTTGTTTTTGTCAAAAATAATCTTATGTATACGTACTTAGTGTAATATGTACTTTTATTCCCAAACAATTTGTTTATGTACTTTGTTCTGGGTATAAATACAACTTGTTAACATTTACGCCCCTTCAACAAACATACACTTAATTATGAAATATGTTTTACCTTGGTCAATTTAATCTAAATAAAAGAGACATTAAAAAATGTAGTTACTATTTAGATACGTTTAAGATCAACAAAGACAAAGTCTTAAGATCAAAATGAATATTAGCTGTTAAATAAACGATGTACCATTTACACATCTTAGTTGCGGATTGTTGTAAATTTTGTAACTTTCTCTAAAGTCTTCTTCAAGAGATCTTGTGCTGAAAGACTTTTTTGGTTGGATGATATATTCTATTTTAACGTGTTTTAAAATAGAGAAAGGTTAGCAACACATTTTTCAACACACTCTCTTTGATTTGTTATAATTCACATGGGATCCACCAAATCATGAGGATCTCATGTAATTTTGGTGGATCTTATGTGAATTTTAACCAATCAAAAAGAGCATGTTGAAAAGTGTGTTGCTAACATTCCTCTTTAAAAATTATATATTTTTCGTTGATTTACTTCTTAAAGACTTCTTGAAGTGACAACTCATATTTTTTTTTTTCTGAACTTGTCGGCCAAGTTTTGAGAAAATATATATGACATTCTTAATTCTTTTATCCAACAAATTGTAGTATTACCCAAAGCATCATTTTATCCAATGGTTATTACTCGCGAATAAATCCTCCTTAAAAAGACAAAATACTTCTCATCCCTCTCATTTTGGAGGAAGCTAGCCAATCTATCTCAGGTGTAAGTTAAACCCAGTTTTCTTCTTTGAAATTCTAATAGACTATCCTTGCTATAAAGTATCGATCGTATAAGTAAAGGGTGAGAAACTAACTTGGGTTGGTTTTGTGATGCTGACTTGTGATTTTGAAGCATACTCCTTCGGTACGAATTTAGGTGGATTAATTTACCTTCTTAAGAAACAGTAAAATGTGAGAAGTTTTACCCCTTTCCTAATATTGATCATAGTGTAATCCATGTGATGAATTTTGCATGGGTTGTGTTTGTGATTATGAAGAGAAAACTGAGTTTTGAAGAACTTAAGTTGAAATCTTTTGTCCAGGGTTGGCCTAACATGTCAAGAAGCCTAAAACAAATTTTATAATGAGGCCTTTTAGAATTAAAAAGATAATAGTAACATAATGCTTAGTAAAAGCGTAAAAAATCATGTTTTATTGAATCCAAGATTTGAACTTAAGACCAAAGGGATTTGAGACCTTAAAATTGACCAATCAAGCTAGACAAATTTTGATTATTAGTATGTCATATCACATATTTATAGCTAAATTAACTTATTTTGAGACATTTTTTAACCTAAAACCTTGAGGCCTAAAGCCTTTGTTTGGGTGGCTTGACCTTTAGACCGACCTGCTTTTGTCGTTTGAAGGTAACATAAATTATTTTTGAGAATGTTTATGTTTTATATGTTTGAGGCAACGGAAGTTAATATAAAAAAAAATTATGCTAGAGGTGAAAAAAATGATCGACTATGGAAAAGGTGATGGATTTGAAAATGGACCAACCTAACAAATGGAGTAAATCTTGTCTTGTACTAAGAGAAACAAAGAGAAGGGAGCGTAATTGGAAATCAAGGAGGGACCTGAAATGGATTATCTATGGTGTGAGATTTTTGAGAGCATGGTTTATTCTGCAAAAAATAATTTATTAATTATTTTTGCTGAATACCGCGAGAACCATTTTCGTGAGTGGTTCCCGAATTTGCTCACAAGCTATTAGTCATCTTTATTTATTAATTTTGTTAGGTCTGCAACAATTTAACCTTAATATTTTTCCTCTCATTTGCTTTATTAGATTAGAAGTAATTTAAAAAATGCAATATTTTCTACATTTATCCTTATTTATTAATTTTGTTAGGTTTGCAGCAACTTAACCTAATATTTTCCATCCCTCCCATTTGCTTTAGTAGGTTAGAAGTAATTTAAAAAATGCAATATTTTCTACATTTATCTTTATTTATTAATTTTGTTAGGTTTGCAGCAACTTAACGTAATATTTTCCCTCTCATTTGCTGTATTAGGTTAGCAGTAATTTAACCTAACAAATTCCATCTAAAAAAATGCATAGCACCAATTTCATTCTTATCCCCTTGCCTTTTTTTTTGTTTCTACACTTATCTTTATTTATTAATTTTTTTAGGTCTGCAGCAACTTAACCTAATACCCCCCATTTGCTTTATTGGGTTAAGAGTAATTTAAAAAATGCATCGCACCAATGACAATATTTTCCACACTTATCCTTATTTATTAATTTTGTTAGGTCTGCAACAACTTAACCTAATATTTTCTCTCTCATTTGCTTTATTAGGTTAGCAGTAATTTAACCTGAAGAAGACAATTTTCTTTGACTGTATGATTTGCAATGTCAATTAACAAAAGTCAAGGGCAATCGCTTAAACATGTTAGTGTATATCTAGCAACACCTATATTTTCTCACGGACAGTTGTATGTTGCTGTTTCAAGAGTTACATCCAAAGAAGGACTAAAGACATTGATCACTGATGAAGATGGTGAAGATACCAATGTAACGTCGTATATGAGGAAGTATTTCGCAATGTGTGATGAAACTACATGCCAATGTACTAAAAATTTCATATTTCTTTTACCGAATTATTGATAGGATTACCGGATTTTCTTTTATAATATTTTCAGATTTCATACATTTTATGAAGTGTTTTATTTTGTCTATTATGGATTGTCACATGTTATTTTTTTCACCGTTACCAATTATATATTATATTTTATGATTCGTATGTCAATCTCTTTACAATAAACCCGTGTGGAGCACATGTCAAAAATCCAATTAGATTTAATGTTAATTTGACTGCTTCTTAAAAAAAATTGAAAATAAAAACCTAACCCTCCATGTTTTGCGGCCAGCAGCTGCTTTTATTGGTTGCATTCCATATCGTGGATCTTTCGCTATAATATCCTTCGGGATATACAACATTGCTCCTTTTTTAATGGAACACTTGTCATGGTCATTGCATGCATATCACCTCATCGTGTGCAAAGCTCAAATAAATTAAAGTGGCAAATAACATGGGGTCACCTCATTAGTTACCCATTACATGTTGTATTTTGATTTAAGTACAGAAAATTAAAGTCCAGGATCAAAGCAAAAATTCACCATCTGACGGTGAGAGAGTCGCGAGAATAGATGGTAATGCACAATGATCTGCTAACACGGAAGCCATTTATGTACTATTGAAATATCGATATTATATAACATTAACTAATGAAAGTGTGTCACGTAGCACTTCACATGCATATCTTTTCTCTTTCTCTTTAGACCTTCCTACGTGGCTCACCTTGAATTAATTGTTTAATTAATCAATTATGGATTGACAATAATAAATTATTATAAGTTAATATTATACTATAAATTATAGTCTATTGTGTTAAGCATTAATTAGTTGATGAATATGCGTTATTGGGCTATTCTTTCTACATGGACCGTGATGGGTTGGACTATTTAGCTAAGCTCAATGAGAAGTCCCTGCCGCCCTTAGCCGTTTAGCTATTTAAACGTCATCCCATTAAACATTCTGGTGCTAAACGGAATGAGAGTAGTCATCCCTCTTGTCGGCAGTTATCATTCATCAACCTAATTCAATTCAAAGGTACACAATTTCTTCTTCCCACTTTGTTATTGATGATATGCTATAATTTGTATCTAGTGATCCATGACTAAATACTAAAACTTTTATACCAGAGTCAAATAGATACATGTTATGGCCGTTTGTGAATCATATATTCTAAAATTGAATTCGTGGATGATTGTTTTCTTTGTATGATTCATTCTAATTGTTGTTGATCTTATATTATTGTATGTTGATTTTATTATCTCTTAATCCAAATATATGAATCAACATACTGTGTCCTTATGCGATTCTAATCAACACCGTAAAAAATTAAAATCCATGAACAAGCAATTGATTCTTAAAGTTGGTCTATGGTTTTACTTTGTTACTGAATTGCCGTTAAAACCCATTTGATATCCTAGTGTTACGAGGAATCCCTAAGTTTTCAATCTAAGATTTCTCTCTGTTAGCCTCATAATTCTCTACATTAATATGTGGCTTCTTTTGTCTATTATCAAAACTGTTGCCTTACGGCGAGGACGGGTCAAAGCCAAATATTCCCAAAATTTTATTATTCTTTATGCCAACTAGACTCTAACCCGTGCGATGCACGGGTTTTTGTAGAGTTTCATATATAAAATATCAAATTGTCTCAATTAAGAGTGATCGACATGCACAATCTCAAAGAAGCAAATTAACAACATTTAGTTTG
>Ga0228710_1007065_pt1 | contig 16762 bp, 8 predicted proteins | sample MedpolnodulmetaG_FD_177995 | JGI IMG/M metagenome (GOLD analysis project Ga0228710, IMG submission 177995) | Root nodule microbial communities from Medicago polymorpha collected in Santa Monica, California, United States - pink nodules | ecosystem: Host-associated > Plants > Roots > Nodule... | reverse complement strand
ATTTTTTTTCCATTCAGCTTATTAAAAGATAAGCTCAACGATTGGGTGACGTTTAACATACACAAATGAAACTTTTTGTGTATGATACAAAAAGCAAATTTACCTACAATAACAGGTTGAAACCTGTAATATTCAACATATGACCCCACTTGTATTTTTAAGTGTGTTCAAGTGTGCGTGCATGTGTGACTTATATATAAAAATGACAAAATTCATACTTCGTACATGACATTAAAAATCTACCTGAGTTTTGGATTTCTTAGATAACTTGATGCATTCAAGCTTTGAAGTTGAGTTGTTACAAGAATTTTTCCAATCAAATCCTTGTTGGATAAATTCAAGTAACCAAGAAATGTCAAGCCATCCATTCTCTCCAGAATTTCACCTAAATCATATGCTTGAAATATCAAGAGACTCTAGATGTACCATGTGCCCAGTATTATATGGTATTTTTTCCTAACTCTCTCTGATATTAACTTCTGTTGTTTTTTAATTTAGAGTTTAACGAATAAATAATTTTATGAGATTGCTCCTAACTCTCTCTGATATTAACTTCTGTTGTTTTTTAATTTAGAGTTTAATGAGTAAATAATGTATTCATTTAATTAAATAATTACAAATTACTAATAATTTATATTATTTTTATATAATAATTTTTTTTCTTTCATAAATGCATCGATGCAGTTCTATTATTGTTCCACACCATATTAGCAAATCGCAACAATTGAACATAGAACCCACTAAACAAGTACTCGTTTTTCAATCTTGGCCATTGAATTATTTAATATTATATCAATGGTTAAAAATACATTTGTGTATGATACACAAAAAGATTCACTTGTGTATTCTAAATGCCACCCAACGATTGAACTTGACTAAGTTCAAATAAACCTCTTGGATTTTTTTCCAGATAAATTGTTTACTTAAAGGTCAAATGTGCGCCTCTACAAATTTGTATTGTATCTCAAAGACCATCATGGAGCAACTTAAGGAGTTCAACAAAATCATTGGTGATTTGGAGAACATTGAGGTGCATCTTGAGGATGCGGGTGCTCTGGTGGTGTGGTGTTGTTTGGAGGATGAAGAAGGTGATGTTTCTCACCTTGGGAGTGGTGCCTGGTAGAGCGGTGATTGTCTGTAGAGACGTTAAACACTCAACATCAGCCTGGAGAGGCGGTGGTAAGAATACTCATGATCAGTCTGGAGAGGCGGAGGCAACAATACCCATGATCTACCTGTTGAGGTGAAATTTCAAGGTTGAAGACATAGCGGGATGTACGCATTTGCTAGTTCAGGTAGAGTACGCTCAGCTTGAGGTGGAGTTGAACACACCGATAATGGTACGGCTATGGAGGACCTTGGGTGCTATGCTCTAGTGGTGAGCAAGGGATTTCTTCGTGAAGATGGACGACATTCCGAAGGTTGAAGAATGTATAGCACAGCTTGCAAGATTACCCTAAAAAAAGGCCAATGGTGATTGGATGCAAGGAGACCTTCAAGGAAGCGGGAGATGTCCTGTGTTGAAGATGTTATGGTGAATGCTTGTGGAACTACCTAAAATTCCTAGTGTAGTTGGACTGCAAGGACCTTCGAGAAGGCGGAAGACATTCCGATGGCTGAAGGGGTTAAGGTGTATACTCGTGGAACTACCTAAAATTCCTTGAGTAGTTTGGACACAAGGATCTTCAAAAGGGCGGAAGGCATTCCGATGGTTGAAGAGGTTAGGGTGTAAACTTGTGGAGCTACATGGTGTAGTCGGAAGCAAGGGAAAGAGCAGCAAAGTGTTGATGTTAAATTGGCATCGTCACTAATTTGGAGTCAAGGTGGAGATTGTTGTAGAAGTGACTCAAAATTGAAGTTTGGAGTGCAAAATCATGTTTGTTGGAAGACCCAAAATCGGCGCCCGATTTGTGGAGTTCAGGGCCCGATTTTGGCTTCCTGTTGGAGGCTTTTGATACGTGAAAACCGGCATCTGATTTGGTAAATTCAGGGCCCGATTTTGCGTAACAGTTTTTTTCAAAAACATATTTTTGGGCCAGATTTGTTACAGTTTTATGGGGGTTACTTTTACTATAAATATAGACTTTGTATCAGTGTAAACCTGGAGATGGAGGGGGCTGAAACAAGGGTTTAGAAAGGCAACAACAAAACTAGGGTCTGTATATCGTTTGTCTCTTGGCAACAGACACTAGGGTTTAAGGGTTGATTCACCTTGGAAAACACTATTAAGATTGAGTCTCTTGTTCACGGGAAGAGATTGGGGCTTTGGGTAGAATTAGGCGGGAGACTTATTCTTGTAACCCGTTGATATCTCTTTTGTAAAGTTACTCATCATTATAGTGAAATAGAGGGCTGCTCTCTCCCCCATACTAGGTTAATTTGGACCGAACTGGGTAAACAGATTCTTCTGTGTTCTCTCTTTTCTTTTCTCTTGCTATTTTCTACTTTTGGCTTGTGTTTATAATTGTTCCATACACTTTGTTTTGGTTGCTTGATTATCACTTGCTCCACACATCAAGTTTGTTATTGGTATGATTTTTCATCGAATTCACAACAGTACGCAATATTATAAAAAAAAGTATAATATTATCATAAAAAGAAAAGTATTTATATAATATTATCATTACAAAAAGCAAATATATAAAAAAGATTAATTAGAATAGACTCACGTTGTAAAATAACTTTACACTATCAATTAAAATAATCAAATTAGACACATCATCTTAAGTGTTGAAAAAAGGAAAAATAAAATAAAATATTTCCAATAACTTTTGAATCTTGATATATGAAACATCCTTGCGACCACATTAGTGATAACAACATCTTGATATGTGATAATGGTTTCATCCATCGCTTCTAACCAAGTACACATCAACCGAACAAAACTCTCTAATTTCATCACATAACAAGGAATAACCAACCATAATAGACTCTTGATGATGATTAACTTCGTTGAAGGGAACAAAAGACATTTTGTATTTATTTGTCAAGTATGTCAGATCAAAAGTCACCACATCACCAAAATATTTGTAAGCCATTTTAGACCTTGAATCAACTCAAAAGCAATTTGTTACGGAAAAATGCAGCTCAACGATTCAAAACAATGAGGTAGGAGAATGTTAGGGAAAGGTAGGAGAAGCCTTGGGAAAACAAGAGAGACTTAGGGTCCGTTTGTTTTAGATTTAAAAAATAATTTTTCCTTTGTATTTTTAAAAATGATTTCAAACTCATTTGGTATAAGTTAAAAAAGAGATTTTGACATTCACTAACGTAAATATTCATTGTTCGAGATTTTAATAGTAAAAATCACACATTTTTTCAAAATGACATCTTTAAAAAATGATTTTTATGAAAAGCTATTTGATATAGTTTTTTTTTTAGAAATTTTTTCAAAATTTTAGTATCAAAAAAAATTATAACCAAATGGTGAAATACTTAGAATGACATTTTAAGATAAACTATTGAAACAGATTTTTCATTTGAAACTTTCCTTAAAAAAATCTTTGTTAAAAAAATTATAACAAAATCACATTACACAACCAAAATCTATTTTGAAAAAAGTCATAACAAACAGGCCCTTAGACTGATGTTGCAATCCCTTTGTTTTAGGCCTAAATTAAGAAACTTGGGATATGACAGGTATCAAAAAGATTTTATTTGATTTTTTCTTTTCTAGCACTTATGATGATCGGTTTAATTGGATGATTTTAATTAGTTGATAATGTAAAGCTGTTTTATAATGTCAGTCTATTATAATTAATTTCATATATAAATAATCCACTAGTTTTTTTAATAATATAAAGTGGTATTTTACTTTTGCTTTTTAATTGAATTTTATAATATCTATATAAATATATAATATTGTTTTTTTGAAAGAAAATATATAATATTGTTGGTATTTTACCTTTCCTGTTTAATCGAATGTATAAACTTTATAAACCATTTCGAGGATTTTCTTTTGGGAGTAATGTTAAGGATTTCGATTTTCATTTCATGATGAGAATGCCCAATTTAGCATTACAAATGTGGTCCTAGCACCCTTAAAAATAAATTACTGGTTCTGGCAAATAAAAAAAGAAACAATGCAAATGTGGTGCGTCCGTAATAAGAGAAGATATTAATGGCATTTGTTGCATAATGTTAATAATGAAAAAGATTACGAGAGTGGGCGGTGGAATATTCTTATTGGAAGAATCATCAATAAATTCAACGCCACCTTATGTTGCCTCTCCATCCTCCAATTGCGTAGGCTCAACTTTTTTACTTGAATTGATTTGGGAAACTCAAACACAACTTGTCAATTTGGCGCACAAGTGCACTTATAAGATAAGTATATTCACATTTTACTACGAGGTTTAGAATGTAGTAACTAGTAAGAGTTAAGGTTTGAATCGAATTCTCTACTTGAAATCAAATCACTTGATAAAAAAATTGTCTTGTATCAATCGTGTAAATATTTTTACAAACTCATTCGATTAAATTACACTATGACATCCATAATCTCTTATAGGTTAGCTTTTAATTATTTTCACAAATATAAACACGACGTTTCATCACAAAAGAAGAAAAAAAACAAATATAAGTATAACGTGATTTGATCGGATGTAAATGTAAAAAAAATATAAGAATGTTAACCATTGCCCTCGAGGCATTGGATAAAGGGATAAAAATAGAAATATAGTATTGGAAAATGATGAAAAGTGATAAGTTTAACTTCTGAAAAGTTAAGATGTTGTTGAAACCAATGCAAACATGCAACTTTTGGCTTCCTTAACCATTGCTCCAAGGTCAATGGTTAGCGAGACCCAAAAAAATATTACAGCCATTAATGGACAATCAATCATCCGCATAATCTGTAATAATGAGACATTAAATTAATTTGTGTTTTTGAAATAATACAGCCTTTCCTATCCTATACGTAGAATGAATTCAAATTTGATAATTAAAGAATCTACTTAACGTTAGTCCTCCGTAATTATATGCCAGTTTGTACATGATCAGGACCCTACTTTTTAAATTCTTTACTTGCCTCTCTTTACACTTTACTCTGTTGTCTCCTTTGGTCCTTTGATAAAATTATTTTGCTGAGGCAATGAACATATATGTTCATGGAGAATAAAGATGTTGAATCATGGAGTTCTACACCTATCTACCAGTCTCAATGGCTTCAAACAACCATATCAGGTTTCTCTCTTCCTTTGTCTCTTACTACGCATGCACTCTTAGGTGTTACATTTCTGCTGCATGTTCCATGCTACATTTTTTTAACAAGTTATTGGCATTCTTTGACTTGACTTTATGAATAGAAATAAAGCGTATAATAAGGTTGGCTATAGGATTGAGGTGGTTGTGGTGGGTTTGCCTAAGGCTAGAAAATACAGTCAAAAGGTTTATAGTCAATATAGTCGATTCAAAATCTCCATTCAGAAAAGTTAGTCAAAGGTTGATTGCAATTTTGCAAGTAATATGTTGTACAAGATTTTCCATTTTGTTTTAGCTTTTAGTTAAATTAACTTTGATAAAATTCATGTTGAAAAAGTAAAAGTTAAAAGAAATTAGTTTATCTTAAAAAGTTGTATTTATAACTTATAAGTGATATATGTTTTTGGAAACGATAAAGTACAACCCCTTTTCTAGTATACATACAGGTATGTTTTGAGAAAATTGCAAAGCATGTTACTAAATAAAATAAAATCAGTTATCTTCAAATCAATATTTTCCACTCAACAATTGATTTTGAGAAGCAAAAAATGAACCAAACTATTGTAAATTTTCCCTTCCATTCGAAACACACGACAAAATAAGCCAGAGGTGGAGTGAAGGCAGTGAGAGCATCGACATAATAAAAATGATACAATCATCCTTCAAGTTCTGTATAAATAACTTGGCATTTTGAGCCCTTTAAAACCCCTTAGCCCTTATACACAGGGAGACCATATAGGCCTATACAAATGACCAGGGATTAAAATATGGGGAGTTTATTTGTAGCAGCTGCTCTTCAAAGTAAAGCAGCAGATTAATTGAAAGCTTCCCAAGTTTTTTGCCAGTTATGCTGCAGTTTTAACTCACAAACTACTCTTTTGATTGAGTTTTAGATTTAGATGAGAAATTGGGAGCCATGATGACCATTTTAGAAGATGGCAATTCTCCAAATCAAGGACACATGCACTGCAATTGGAGAGAAGACCTCATACAGATGCTTGAAGAATTTGGCCAATCATACCGTGTTTTAGCCATAGCTTATAACCAACTGAAATCTAAATCAACTACTGGTACCTTTCATTCAGGATCTTTATCATCTTCTGCTACATCAAAAACCATATGCGCTAGCTGCAATAGAAGAGCAACAGGTAACTTGGAGGGCAAGAAACTCAAAAAGGATTTCAATAGCCATAGAAAATCTCTAATGGGGCATTCTGATGTCAGATCTGATGGCAGTAATCTTGATTTTGAGATATTAAAGAAGCAAGAGGATGAGTCTGATGAACTGTCATCGTCTAACCCATGCGGCATGAAACTAGGATTAGAAGTTGAGTGCAGTGACATTCAAACTGAAGACAAAATGATAGATTTTTCCATCAATGAAAATATTTTAATGAAGATTGAGGATTTGGAATTAAATCAGAGAACTGAAGATCCATCAATAATCAATTCCGAATTTGAAAGTATGTGGCCTGCATTGAAGTATCAAATGACAAAACTTACAGATGATAATCTGCACCAGTTAGAGAGTTGGTCCAAAGAAACGATGAAAAGAGAGAAACCATTAAAAGGCTTCAGTTAGAGGTGGAAACTTTGAAGCACGAGAATAAGGCCCTCCAGATTTCGTCAAGGTTCTCCAATGCTGATTCAGAATGCAGCCAATCACAGATATCCAGACCAGGAAAAATATCTGTGAGCAAACTCTTCAAAGGTTGCTCTCCATGATATTTTGTAGATTTTACATGTCAGCAGTCTTGTACTCCTATCGAGCAACAAACTTTTATGGATCATTCTGGAAAAGCTTTGCTTTTATATGCCTGTCTGTCTAGCAATCAAGTGAGCACTTGTGGGCATCATGGCAATGTAGGCAAATTTAGTACTCAGAAGAGTATCATTTTGCATGTTGATTTCTCCATTTTCAAGACAAAACAATTACCTTTATAATATTTGCACTTGGGTTTTATTGTGCTCCTGTAGTAGAACAATAACATCATGTATTTGAACTGGGAATAAGTGATCTAAAAGCCCATCTGAAAATATATTCATTGTTCTTACTGGAACTAATCGATTCACCAGATATGCACCTTCACAAATGTATTATAGAATTGCGTGCACCAATGAAGCTGGTCAGGATTTGATGATGTAGAATTAATGTACATCAAACGTCATCAATTCTGACCCCCCTTATTTCAGTTACTTCACCAATAGTCTCCACATGAACACAACCCGTCCTTGAAATGATGAAATCGCTTTGAATCTCTGATAACAATTTCTCGATTTACTATTTTAGAAATCAACTTAATTGCAATGTGGCAGTCCCCACAAATTCTAAGATTTTTTATGATCTGGATAACTGACCCAGGCACTGAATTCATGATTCCAAAGGCAACAGCTAGTTTCTCACTGTGAACTCTTAGAACCATTCCTTTCTCTTCCTCGTCAACATCATGGAGCACCGATGTAACATTTGGCATATATCCAACTTCTTGCAGCTTGACATTTAATTCATCCAAATACTCATAAATCTTCTCATGTTGAGGATGCTCCTTGTCTCCAACTAAAAATACATGCACTCTACCTTTATGTTCAACTATACTATAGCCAGGGGTTTTAAGCAATCCATGATTCTTCATTAATATTCTCATCCTCTCAACATCATCCCACCTTCCAGCATCAGCATAAATATTGGAGAGTAGTACATAGTACCCACAATTACTTGGATCTAACTCGAATAACTTTCTGGCAGAGATCTCGCCTAGTTCAACGTTCTTGTGAATCCTACAAGCCCCAAGAAGGGAACCCCAAACTATAAAATCGGGCTTCACCTTCATTTCCTGGATCAAACTATAAGCTTCTTTAAGATAGCCAGCACGTCCAAGGAGATCAACCATGCACGAATAATGCTCAATCCCAGGTTCAACGTCAAATTCACATTTCATCTTGTTAAACCAATGCCACCCTCCTTTCAACAGACCAGCGTGACTGCAAGCAGCTAAAACTGACACAAAAGTAATGTAATTCGGTTTGATTCCAGACCTTATCATCTCGTAGAAGACTTCCATGGCCTCTTTTCCACGTCCATGCATTCCATAACCAGCAACCATAACAGTCCACGACTTAACATTTTTCCTTTTCAGACGATCAAATGCCTTCCTTGCCATCTCAACTCTCCCACATTTGCAGTACATATCAACTATAGAAGTACCGACAAACACATTATCCTCCAATTCCATCTTTACAACCTATAGTAAAAGAAAACATTTACGTTAGCTAGACCAACAATTCTCACCTAGGTCCTTGCTAAGTAAATATTTTATTAAAAAAAATACAATTACAACAAAAACAAAAGCTTTTCCGTTGTTTGGAATTGATTTCATAGTTCAAATGATGCCATAATGATCCATGTCATGGGGATTGAACAAAGTTCTACTTTGGCTGGCAGCTACTAAACAAAACACAACCATCATATTTCCTCTAAACTTGGAGCTGGCAATGTAATGCGACAAAGGCAGAGTCATACTTACAAATAGTTATGCGCACACCCAAAAATATGATGAATAATTAAAGCCAATTTTTATGAGATAATAAACTAAAACGATGAAGCTAGCTAGTAACATACCTGATCATGTATGCACTTCCCTATCTGCAGAGCACCAGAATGAGCACAAGCTAACAACACTGCGGATAACGTGATAGCATTATATCTGACCTCACCCCTCTTCACCATATCACTAAACAAACTGAAAGCCTCTGCCGACAAACCATTTTGTGCATATACAGCAATCAAAGAATTCCAAGAACAAACATCAGTCTCCTCCATCCCATCAAACACTTTCCTAGACACACTTATCTCCCCACGCTTTGCATAAGCATCCATCAACGTATTCCCAACTGCCAAACACCCCTCAAACCCCTTTTTAACCACCAATCCATGAACACATTCAGTCACACTCTTCACACAAACCCTCGCATAAGCCGAAATAACACAACCCAAAAGAACAGAATCCACGCCAACACCAACACCTTCGTCATAATCCGTCTCCTCAACCAACAACAATTCCTTAAACAAACAAACAGCTTCCGGGGCACGCTCATTTTGGACATACCCAGAAATCATCGAAGTCCAAGAAACAACATTTCTTTCAGGAATTTCATCGAACAGTTTTCGGGCATCGTTCAAATGACCACATTTAGAGTACATATCAATAAGAGCAGAAGCAACAAAGATATCAGAACCGTATCCAAACACAAAAGCTTGCTGATGGGTCTGTTTTCCGGCGCGGAGGTCAGAGAGAGAAGAACATGATTTGATGGTGCAAGGGAAAGTGGAACGGTTTGGATGAAGAGAGAGCTTGCGCATTGAAGAGAAAGCGTAGAGAGCTTGTAAAGAATCGCCGCTACGAGCGAAATCAGCGATGATTGAATTCCAACTATATACGCTTGTTTTGTCAACGTATTTGCCGAACATGCTTCTTAGGTTCGCGTTTTTGGTCCATTCTGTAGTTGTTGTGTGCATGCGTATACATTTGTTAATTGCTGTCGATGATAATGATAATGTTTTGGTAATAAACGGAATCATCGTTGTTATTAAGATGTAGTTGTTTTACGTGATTTACTTTTCTACAATTGCAATGGATTGCAGGCTACGGAAGCTGCCATGCGCAGTCCATGCACGGCTGCCTCTGTAACGCCCAGGAAGCGTTTTCAAAATAACACACCAAAAACGGCTCTCTTGCCGAGGGCGCTGTGTATGTAAGGACTCCAAAATTCATTTAAATGGGGTTTAAGGAGAGTCTACAACTACTTAAACCCCCACTTAACTGAGTTTTAGAGCCCTTACATATATATCGTCTTTCTCTCGGTAAGAGAGCCGTTTTTCGTGTGGATGCCTTATCCACTTGATGTGTAAAAATATATCTTTCACTTGGGTGTGGGTGCCTTATCTACTTGATGTGTAAAGGATTTTGAGTCTAAAATGGTTATTGGATTGCAATATATTTCACTTGAACACGGATCGTCGTTTGATTATCATCAAAGGGTCATGATTTGATAATTGATATACTATATTGAAGAGTACAATATGATCCGTTCAGTTATTAGTAGATCAGATTGAGTCTTAGCCCAGTTTGAAACAGTTCCTTTTAATAAATAGATCACGTTGCTTCATTTAAAAATAAATAAACATGTGTGATTGTTCTTTGATTGTCTTCTTTCTCTTAGCATTGAAATTAACACAAGTAATAATTTTATTAAAAAAATGTGCACAATCCAAAAGAAAACTTATAGTAATAAGTGGAGTCAACATTTGAACCATAAATTTCATTTCTAAACTTTCACATGATTCAACTCAACTAACTTAGAATTACAAATTATTAATAAAGCATAATTGCTTAAATGCACTTCAAATCCCTCTAGTTTGTTTAGGTTAAAATTTAAGTCCCACTCAACAAGAGTCCATAAAAAGAGACTATAATCATGTAATATAGCAAATCAAGGTTTGAAGGTATCCACATTTAATACCCCGATAAGTCTTAAATAAGATTACCTCTAGTTGATGAAATCCACGATAAACAAAAAAAAAAGTTTTAGTCCCCCATTTTTAAAACCAAGTTTTTGGTCCCCTATTTCACAATATTCAGGATTTTCTATCCCCACTCAATTTTAGAGAAATTTTTTCTAATAGGGTATCATCATTAATGATGTGGCAATGATATGACATCATTGATATAGGGTTAGATGACACTCCTTAAACAATTTTAATATGGGCACTTCACTGCCGCATCATCAAAAAACATTCCAAAGTTGGGTAGGGTGGACAAAAAGTTATAAAACATGATACCAAAAATCCATTTTTTAGAAATGGAGGCACATAAACTTTAATTTATGCAAAAAAATGCATTTAAGTTATATTAATAAAGAATTGTGTTATCCAAAAACCAAATTTTATCATTATAGAGATAGGACATTTCAACAAAATATGGAACAAAGGTCATTAGAACTACAAATACAGACCAAAATTGCAGAGTTCAAAATGGTTATGAGTGGTCTAACTATCATATAAAATATATAATTAAGCAAATCATCAAAGTAGTTTAATCAACATAAATTAATAGAAAGAGATTACAATAGCATTAACACAAGTGAGTGAAAATGACAACCTCAGCTCGACCTTCTTAAGACAAATACAATTTTGTCATAGAAACCAATCAAAATACCTAAGCTATAACACTAAGGAACACACTAGAGAGCATAATACCAACAATTGCAGCAACACAATCCAATCTAGTTGAACTAGAAGACTTTTCTCCTGAACTTGGTGCTGGTGCTGGCGCAGATGCCTCTGCGTTGTAAGGAGCTTCAGAGGAACTCATTGGGGTAGGGAAAAATGAAGAAATATCTGGAGAAGTAACATAAGGTAAAACACCTGGAGAAGCTGAGATTGTTGGCTCACTGGTAGTTGAACTCACAGCATGTGAATTTTCAAGTAAGACAATTACAACAAAGACAAAGGCAAGTAACTTGGTGATAGTAGTAGTAGTAGTAGCCATGAATAAGAAGAATAATTCTTTTGAGAATTTTCTCTAAAACAGAAAGGTGCAAATAGTTAAGGAGTCTAGGGATGTGTGTGTGTGTTTTAAAAAGGGAAAAAATTGACAGCAGTAATTATATCAGTGTGATTGTTGTGACAGTTTGTTTTTTTGGTACATTCTGTGAACTTCACGGAGTAAGCATTTTGTTTCTATTAGCATGTCGGTTGTCATAAATTTAGAAATGATTCCATTTTAATATGGGAAATGAAGAAAATGATATTGTACTATATGGGAGACAACGCACATTCATAGTAAATTAATGTCAAACCATCTAACAATTGATTTGAGATATGATCACCATGATTTGTACTTGTGTGTCACCATTACAACATTTTTCCGATCCTATTAATAAAAGAAAGTTGGGTTAACGAAAGATGGTGTATCTGAACTGAATTTTGAATCAGATACATCAATTTCTATTGATCTAGTTTTCTTTTATAAACAGGATCGAAGAGAATATTAAATAGAAATGAAGGTCATAAAACTTGAGAGGACTAAGCCAAAACTCAACATGAAATCATTTAAAGATGATATTAGTAGTAAAATTAGAGGTGAAGGACCACCAATGAGCCATAGGAACAATTCCAATATGAAATTAAATTCCCTCTATGAAATTAAATTCCCTCTGCTAAATTATCACGCAATGACAGAGTAATCAATCTTGACCTTTGAGATTGAACGATTCAAATTACACAAACAATAAATTAATGTTAAACAATCCTAACCCTTGATTTACGATCGAAATTAATACTTTTGTGACATAGTTGTACTCCCTCCGTTTCAAAATTAGTGTCGCTTTAGCCAATTGCAGGAATGGAATAAAGTAGTCAAATGTTGTTGTAATTTTACCAAATTAGTTTGTTTTTCATTAAAGAAAAAATAATACTTTGGAAGTAGTGTAACATAGTATTAATTGAAGGGTACAATTGAAAAGAAAAAATTATTATTGCATTGAAAAATGAAAGTGACATTCATTTTAAAACAATTTTTTTTGCTAAAAGGGCATTCATTTTGAAATAGAGTGAGTAATATAAAATCTCACAATCACACAATCTTTGCGCTAGACAGTCTCATCAAGATCATATAACTCGTGTTCGACTTAGTATTTTTGGACTTAGATTTACAAATGTCAAAATGTCGTCCATTAGATGTTGATCTGATTGTTGAGATCACATGCATTTGTTAGGATCCTTGGCTGTTGTACATGGTGAAGGTGTTAATTATTTTACTCTTAATAGAAGGGGCCACCTTATCTTAGGGACTTGTACAGCTTCCTACCCTACTCCATGTGAGTAGTACTTGACATGGTAGCCGGATATTTAGCTAACCAATCTTCAATTTTTTGAAATATAACAACACAGGTAAAATAAATGATCCAACATGTTAAACATTTCTGTACTAAAACTAATATTTGATTTACGTTTTAAAAAAAAACCAATATTTGATTTATAAAGGATCCAATTATAAAAGGTACTGATAAGTTGGCGGAAGCAGAAAATTTATGTACCTAATTCTTCAAAAAAAAAAGGACAAATGTAGCAGATAAGGCCACAATTTTGATTGTAGATTGCAATTTAAAATTATGATTGTGACTGCGGTAGTAAAAGCAATCGCAATTTAAAAATCAGTGTGACTGTGAGTTATGTCTATTAAAAAATCACCGGCATCATGTGATGTGAGACTCGTATGACAAAATAGATTGCAGCATGGTCTGCACCGAATGTTCCAGAGCAAGAGACAAACAAAAATTAAAGTTATGGTATGAACAAAGATTTGAGTAGCTCAACCAAATTTGAGACAATTGTTTAAGGAGTTGAAGGATGTGGGCTAAAATTATCCCTACTCTTTTTAAATATATACAAAGGGTCAAATGTATTTTATTCAAATAAAAAAAACTTAAATGTATTTGTTCTTAATTTGGATCTAATACATTTGATTATTGGCTTATATTCAAGGCCGATGGATGAATTACTAACATTCGTCTATTTTTTTCCTTCTAAAAACGTTACGATCATCCACAGATCAATTCTTTTTTCTTTTTCTGATATGTAAATAAAATGACAAATACTATCTTAAATTCATAGATACAATTGTGTGGTCTCAAGGGAAGGTATATAGCCTAACAATGTCAGCATTATCGGTCGAGGTAGACCATAACAACTCTAAGGTCTATTTCTAAATGAATATATATGAAGACTCCTTGAAAGTGATAGAAGAAAAAAAGAGTAAATTACACTTCCCTCCCCTCAAAGATGCTTGAATTACACTCATCTTCCTTCTTATGTTAAAATATACATTCATCTCCCTTGAAAATTAAAATATACATTCCCCTCCCCTATAAGATGCTTGAACTACAACTCTCTCCCTTAATAATTAAATATGCACCACACTTTAATCTATTTTAGCATAAATAAATATTTTTATGATATATATTAATTTTGAACCACCATTAAAAAAATCATTTCTTTATAATTTAAATGTCAGTGATAATTAAATTTAAATATTTTGCTATTAATTTTATAATCTAGATTATAAAATTAAATTTTAAAAAACAATACTTAATTGCCTTTAGTAGTTTTTCGCATATTTTAGTTTTATTTTGGGTTGTTTCCTATTTTATAATATGGTTTGAAACTATATGTTATTGAAATTGTGAATAAAAAATAGCGAAAAATATGTATTCAAATTTTGAATATATTAAAATAGACAACAATACTATTTTTTCAAAGTGTGTTAGATTATTATTTTTTTGCTAGACTATTAGAAATTAAAAAAAAATTATATTGAGGGTGTAATGTGTAGATTTTAACATAAGAGGGAAGGGGAATGTAATTTAAGCTTCTCTTAGGGGAGGGAAGTGAAATATTTTCTAATGTTTTTTGAATAAGAGGGGAGGGGAGTGTATATTTTAGCATAAAAGAGAAGAGAGGAGGGGAGTGTAATTCAACCATCTTTGAAGGGAGGGGAGTGTAATTTACTCAAGAAAAAATAGTTTTTATGTGGATCAAAGATTTGAATAAAAGAAAGTGATGGAATTTTTTGACGAAAAAATGAAAGTTATTTAGCGTTATGAAAGTGATGAAATTTTTTTTTGTTTTCGTGAGCTTAGCTCGGTTGGTATTAACAATGCATAATATATGTAAGGTCTGGGTTCAATACCCGGCCACCCCCGAAGTGATGGAATTTTTTTTGACGAAAAAAGAAAGCCATGGGTTGATTCACGGTACCAAAAGAAATGCATTGAAAATATTATTTTTCCTACTTCAATTCTTGTTTGATCCTTCAAAGAATATGAACTAAAGAAAGCATTCAGTCCCAAACTATAGAAGAATGGAATATACATTTGGAGGTTGCAAAGGATTGGTGACTCATTACTCAATGGTATCCTAATTTTCAAGATTCATCAAAATCTTTAGAAGAGAGAGGAAAACTGAGAGAATAATAATAAACTAAAAATAATAAAAATAGTATTATCAAATAAAGGGAGAAGAAAATAGAATCTATATTCACGTCATATTACTCGAAATATTTCCGAGAAAATCTAGAAAAAGTGCATTGAATTGAAATTTATGAGAAGTAAACAAAATACAAGCCGTATATAACAGATGTATATCAGCAACTTCAGTTGAGCTACATGGGAAAAAATCGATAAAGCTATCCAATTACTGCCTAATTTCTCTTTCTGGAATTGACCAGTGCAGAAACCAACAAGTGTCTACTACTCTACTCTATGTATTCACGTGAGTTTTTGTTTTTTTAACAAAGTCTTTTCGTATGAGTTGAAGAATTGCAAAAGACAAAACTCAATTCTCTGGAACAAGAAAAACCTTAGGTCTTGTCATTCGGCATTTTTCTCTGTCAAGAAGTTCTCATGGAATGCAGTAAAATCTAGCTGGAAACCGTCAAGGATGCCTTTCATGGAAGGCAGCCCTTACAAGAGCATTTGAGGACACAATCTGTTCCTCCAAAAAGTTTGTTTTCTTCTTCAACTAAAGCTTTAGAAGGAAAAATAAAAGGTTTCAAAAACATAATATTTCTTCTCTGTCATGAGTACAGTAGTGTTGCATGCAGGGATCACCCATACATTATACATGGTAAAAGGTGTCTCAAAATGCATAGATTGACCAAAAAATGTTCTGATTTAGGGTAAATTCACAACACATTGCCGTTTAACATTGAGATATTATCATCAACTCAGTCTCTAAAAAAAAAGAGAAACTATCTGTTCCATGTGAATTTGATAGGCAGTGGGTTAATGAGACTTACTAGTCGCAGTGGTAGGGCAGATATATCGGACAAAAGCCATGGATGGGGCAGAGGGGTTTTTTGATAGATAGGGGGTGCTGACAAGTAGAGCCATCAAGGAGCAAGTCGGTAAGTAATGTATGGTCCTTGGGAAGGATCTTGGTTGAACTAGGTTTCCATGACTTGTCTTCTACCTTAAAAACAACACTGGTTTGAGTGAAGCGGTTTTATTGTGGATGTGAACATATCTCTATTTTTAATCTGTTTTGAAATGGTATCTAAAATTTAGGTGGTTGAAATCCTTGTTTTGTATAGAGTACGATGTGTAGAGATATGAAAATGTACTTTGGCAAACGTGTGGTAGTGGAGTAGCAACAGGTTATTAAATTAAAGAGAAAATATATACGTACAATCATTTTGTAACAACTTTTATATAACTTTCACTCCTATACTCTCATTATGTTCTTACCTTTTCTCTCTATTATATTTGACCAATCAAAAAAGGAGAGAATAAGAAAGTTGTCCAAAAAATTGTCACAAAATAGATATAAAAATATCATTTCTCTAAATTAAATCCTGCGGGGTATTTGGGACAAATATAAACCATACAAACGGACGTTTGAGTGCAATAATCACAACATATACAACAAAATATCATTACTCTAAATTAAATCCTGCGGGGTATTTAGGCTCTCCTTTTTTTTTTTTTTTTTTTCCCTTTGCCG
>Ga0228710_1007062_pt1 | contig 16766 bp, 11 predicted proteins | sample MedpolnodulmetaG_FD_177995 | JGI IMG/M metagenome (GOLD analysis project Ga0228710, IMG submission 177995) | Root nodule microbial communities from Medicago polymorpha collected in Santa Monica, California, United States - pink nodules | ecosystem: Host-associated > Plants > Roots > Nodule... | reverse complement strand
GGGGGGTGAGGTCTCTCAAAATAAAATTGCTTGGATAAAATGAGATTCTATATGTTTACCCGTGGATCGTGGTGGTTTGAGGGTTCAGAGGTTAGGGGAATTTAATTTATCTTTGCTAGGGAAGTGGTGTTGGAGGTTATTGAGTGATAAGGAGGGGTTGTGGTACCGAGTGCTTAAAGCACGCTATGGGGAGATGGGTGGCCGCATACAGGAGGGGGGTAGAAATACTTCCAGTTGGTGGTGGATGTTGTGTCACGTGAGGGAGGGTGTAGGGATGGGAGTCGGGATTTGGATTGATGACAATACTAGGCGGGTAGTAGGTGATGGTAGGAATACATTCTTTTGGACTGATAACTAGTTGGGATGAGCTCCCTTAAGGCTCTAGTTCAGCCGCTTATATGATTTATTAGTGTATAAGGAGTATTTGGCAAATTTGGGGTGGGAGGATGGTGGTGAGGCGTGGGGGTGGCGGAGACGTTTATTTGCGTGGGAGGAAGATAGTGTCAGAGAGTGCAGTTCTTTGTTGAGTAATGTTGTTTTGCAGGATCATATACAGGACAATTGGAGGTGGCTCCTTGATCCTGTACATGGTTACTCGGTTTGTGGGGCATATCGTTTCCTAACATCTGATGCAGAACCGGTGGTGGATGGCGTTTATAAAAATGTTTGGCATAAGCTAGTTCCTTCTAAAGTTGCTCTCTTTGCATGGCGGCTACTTCAAGACAAAATTCCAACTAGAGCAAATTTGGTGCGAATACATGTGCTCCAACCTAACGATAACCTGTGTGTTGGTGGGTGTGAAAATGTGGAGATGGCGGACCATCTTTTCCTTGGTTGCATTCTTTGTGGAAGTGTTGGTACTTAATTTGTAATTGGCTTGGCATTTCTTATGTCCCTTCAGGATTGCTTACTGACCACTTTTTACAGTTTAGTAATTTGGTGGGCATGCCGAGATCTTCTCATACTTATTTCAAGGTGATTTGGCTCTTCTATTTGGGCAATTTGGAAGGATCATAATAACTGTATATTCAAAAATGCGGTAATAGATCCTCAAATTATTCTTGAAAAGGTGAAGCGAGATTCATTTTTATGGTCTCTTCGAATCGCTTTCCGTTAGCTTTTGGTTTTAATGATTGGTGGAGACACCCATTACTTTGTTTGGATGTCATGTAACTTTAGTTTTTGTTTCTTTTGGTGGCGGCAACCTTATGTTAGGTGCCTTGTATTTGTAACAGATATTATGTGATTCACCACTTTTAGCACACCTTGTACGGGGTGAATCACAATATATTCCATTTTGATCTGTTCAAAAAAAAAAAAAAGTTTTTTTGCATTATTGGATATGTGGAACACATTAAATTATTCTAAAAAAACAAACATTAAGACACAAAAAAATAAAAAATTGTTAGATGAAAAATTGAGATAATTCTTTCACGGATTTACCTCTATAATTCAACATGTCTTTCATGTCTTATATCTTCAACACAACATGCATGAGTACTCTTCACCATCTCACTACGACATACTAAACTGCTTTTGAAAGTATATTCACCATCTCACTATTCTTCCTATCGTATGATTTTTCACTTGTTAAAAAAAGAAAAATTCTTTTCTATTCATAACCATGCAGCTTATTTGCACAAAAAAAAATATATGCAGCTTTATAATGGTATTTAAAACCATTAGTTAAAGTTTCTCTAAAAAAAAACATCAGTTAAAGTTGTTAAAAAAAAAGTTAGAAACACTCTTTTTCTAATACTCTATTGCACTCACTCTTCTATAGATGAAATCCATGTGAGTCTCGCAACTTTATGCAGGATCCATTTTCAATGTGTGATATCTAAATGAGTTTCACTCAAAAAAAAAATATTAAAAAATCCTTAAAAAAAAAAAAGAGTATTATAAAATGAAAGTCACGATAACACTTCTCAAAGCATAGCTAGCTATCCTCTAATATTTCAAAGAGTTTAAAAGCTAGACAGTTGAAGGACACCGTGCAATTGATTGTCTTTAATTATTATTATTTTATTTTTTTGACAAAATTGTCTTTTACTATCTCAATGCATTAGTTAAAAAATTTAATAGAAATGTAAGGAAACCAAACAAAAATCGTACAAATTATCTTTCATTAACATATATAATTTTGAACAATTTTTTTTTAAAGTGACTTATAGTTTAAAGTGGATAGAATATTAGTTTGAGACATGTTTAAAGAAAATTAATATTTTTTTGGTAAAAAATAAAATTAATATTACTTTATAAATTGAAAAAGATGCTCACTTTAAGAATTTGTTTTAGAAACGTGACACGAAATGAAAGGAATAGTATTATTAATAAATACCATACTTAAGCCATGACTGCATCACCTCTTAATATTTTTCAGTTTTTTCAGATATGTCATCGACGCTTGAGACATGACAGCATCACCTCTTACATATTTTAATTTCAGTTTTCACATGTGTAATTAATGAATTGAACCAACTATAAAACTTAGTAGTTTAAAACTCAAGAGTAGGGGATTTTGGAAGATTACAGAAGGCTATTTTAATATCGGGTTGCTAATTAACACCTACCTAAAAATACTAAGATGTAATTATCTTACTAAGGTTTTCTAACTATCTTAAAGAAGCTCTTTAAAAAAACAAAAAAGACAAAACATGTTTAAGATACAAAACATATAATAGAGAAATTTTTAAAAAAACAATATTTAGAATGATGAAAGTGAGTGTAAATTAGTGAGGCGAGTATAAACAGTTTGTTAAAATTTTTAAAAATGAATGTATATAATCAAGTGGATGTAGATTGTTAACTTACACCTTAGTGTTTTTAGGTGAGTGTAAATTAACGGCCCTTTTAATATATATTTGATTTAATAGTTTTTTTTTTGGAAGATTATCGAAGTTTATACCACCAATTTATATATATTTCAGATTTAAAAAAACGAAAGAATATCATGATATATATGATAATATAACAATTAAATTACATTTCATTCGTGTTTAAACAAAATATATAGTTTGCTTAATTTAAAGAAGAAAAAGAAGTCCTTGCCTCAAAAATTCCATTCCCAAACAGATTTTAAAGTTCTCGACTAATTCAACTCTTACTTTTATCTCATATATTTCGGTTAATTTACATGAGCTATTTGCTATAAATTACTCCCACCGTCCCACAATAATAGACATATTTGACTATTTAACATGTTAAAATATCTAAATGAAAAAGAGTATCATATATTTACTATATTATCCTTATAAAGTATTGATATATTTACCATTAAAATAAATGTGTTGTTGTTACAGCCTAATGATTTGGTATTGAGGACATTTTATGTTGATGTTGGGATTCGATTCTTAGTCTCCACGCTTCCCCCTAAGTCAATAGGAAAAATAAATAAATACAATGTGAAGCATGTATTAAAAAAATACTCCATAAAACAATTATAATATCACCTATAAAACAGTTATTATGGTACGTTCTAACAAAGAGAGCTATATACTCTTATATTTTGATATTTAAATAAGTTATATACACAATGCTTTGACAACTTATATAAAGAAGCAAACACAACATACACTAACTAAATTGTTTCTTTCACAGAAGCAGAAAGTTTCCCCTGGATACAAAAAATCCCTTCAATTAAATCAAGTAAATCTCACACCTTGCTTATATTTTCTATATTTTGTTTTGACTGATGCATTGTTACTATTTTTATCATTTACATCACATTAGATTTTATTCAACTATTGCTGATGTTATTGGATTGGCATGCATCTTGCAAATTTTCCCACTAATTAATGTACTTGACATTAATTTGCTTTTCATTTAGAAACATCAATTTGTGAATTCTTGTTGCTCTATAGATTTCAAGAGTCTTGATTGTAATTCATATTATGAATCTGTTCACATGGACATTTTAAGCCTTGAAAATGTGATTATTAGTCGTTTTTGTTGTTTTATGTTTTAGATATATCTTTTATATATGATTAAATTTTATGCATCTTTTAATTATAGATGAATTTCAGGTTTAGTATGTTTCAAGTTATAGGACAAATTGTTCACATAAGAAATGTGATTATTTATTTATTTATTTATTTTTATTTTTTTGTATTTGAGCAGTAAAGAAAAGCTACAAATAATATGGAGGACTTTTGGAGCATGATTTGTGTGGATTCTTCTTGTTCAGAGATTGAAGGAAGCTCTTTATGTTTTGACATCAAGTTTCTAAAAGATCCATCCTCATGCACCAACCACTTGTTCATCATTTGCTTTGAGCTGTTGTTGTTGATCATGTTGTCTGCTGTTATGATCCAAAAGAAGTCTTTGATTCGGAGTCCGAGCAGAGTGGAAGGACATTCAAAGTTGCAACTGGTTTCTTCCATAACCAATGGTTGCATTGGTTTGTTGCATTTGTGCTTAGGAATTTGGATTTTAGAGGAGAAGATAAAGAAAAATTTCTCTATTTTTCCTCTTAGTTGGTGGCTGCTAGAACTTCTTCAAGGATTCACATGGATGTTAATTGGTTTGACTACATGTTTTCTGCTGAAAAAACTTCCAAGAACATGGTCGAGACTATTTTCTATTCTTGTGTTCTTTGTTTCTAGTACTTTTTGTGCTTTTTCCTTATCTTATGCATTTCGCAGTGGCGAATTGTCCCTTAGGTTAGTTTTAGATGTTTTATCATTTTTGGGAGCATTTTTGCTACTCTTTTGTACATACAAAGCATGTACGTATGAAGACACTGACATGGAAATTGATGGAAGTCTGCGTACCCCTTTAAACAGCGAGTTGAATGAAGTTGATCGTGTTAGTCATGTAAGTGTAACTCAATTTTCCAAAGCAGGATTGTTTAGTTTGATGTCATTTTGGTGGTTGAATCCATTGATTAGAAGGGGTCAAGAAAAAATACTTCACGACGAGGACGTTCCAACGTTGCGGGAGTCTGACCGAGCAGAAGTATGTTATTCAATGTTTATAGATCAGCTGAACAGACAGAGGCAGAAGGACGACAAATCATCATCAAGGTCATTGGTTTTACGGACAATAATTTTGTGCCATTGTCGAGAAATTTTGTTATCAGGATTCTTTGCATTACTCAAGGTACTCACACTCTCTTGTTGTCCTATAATTTTGAATGCCTTTATTTTGGCGGCCGAGGATAATGAAAGTTCCAAATATGAAAGTTATGTATTAGCCATCTCACTTTTGTTAACAAAAATTATAGAATCCTTATCCCAAAGGCAGTGGTATTTTCGTGCTAGACTTGTTGGTATGAAAGTTAAATCATTACTTGTCGCAGCCGTTTATAAGAAACAACTGAGGTTATCCAATGCTGCTAAATTGATTCACTCTGGTGGCGAGATAATGAATTATGTGAATGTGGATGCTTATAGAATTGGAGAATTACCGTTTTGGTTTCACCATACATGGACAACATTTCTCCAACTATGTATTTCATTGGTCATTATTTTTCGTGCGGTTGGGCTTGCGACAATTGCATCGTTGGTGGTGATAGTTTTGACGGCGCTATTAAATACTCCACTAGCAAAGTTACAGCATAAGTTTCTAAGCAAACTTCTTGTGGCACAAGATGAAAGGTTAAAGGCTAGTTCCGAGGCTCTTGTGAATGTGAAAGTGTTGAAGTTATATGCATGGGAAACCCATTTTAACAATGCTATAGAAAGCCTAAGATTTTCTGAACTCAAATTCTTATCTTCAGTGCTACTACAAAAAGCATACAATGTCATTCTCTTTTGGTTTTCGCCGTTTTTGATCTCTGCTGCAACATTTAGTGCATGTTACTTCTTGAATGTTCCTTTACATGCAAATAATATATTCACCTTTGTGGCAACAATACGCCTTATGCAAGATCCGATTTCAACCATCCCTGATGTTATTGGAGTGATCATTCAAGCAAATATTGCATTTTCTCGGATTGTGAAATTCCTTGAGGCACCTGAGTTGCAGACTTCAAATTTCAAAAAAAGTCACTTTGATGAGAAGTTGAAGGGCTCCATTTTAATCAAATCTGCAGATTTTTCATGGGAATGTGATATATTGAAACCAACAATAAGAAACATAAATTTAAAGGTTAGTGTTGGTCAAAAGATAGCCATTTGTGGAGAAGTTGGCTCAGGTAAATCAACTCTCTTAGCAGCGATTCTCGGAGAAGTCCCTCATACTAAAGGAAATGTAAGATTTTACCTCTTATATAATGTATATTTTCTCTGTTTTTTTTCATCGGTATAATTAATAGGTGTAAATTTTCCTTCGTAATTTACAGATCAATGTTTATGGGAAGTTTGCATATGTTTCTCAAACAGCATGGATACAAACAGGAACAATACAAGAAAACATTTTGTTTGGATCAACAATGGATGTTCAAAGGTATCAAGAAGCACTTTGTAAATCTTCGCTGATGAAAGACCTTGAATTGTTTCCACATGGTGATCTCACTGAAATAGGAGAGAGAGGAGTTAACTTGAGTGGTGGTCAAAAGCAACGAATTCAACTTGCTCGTGCTCTTTATCAGAATGCTGACATATATCTCTTGGATGATCCATTCAGTGCTGTTGATGCGCACACTGCCACTAATTTGTTCAATGTAATGAATTCTTCCTTTCTTCATAAACTTCAATTGTATCTTTAATGAAATATAGTTTTGAAATATGGTTTTAAAACTTCGCAGGAATACATATTGGAAGGACTTACTGGAAAGACAGTTCTTCTTGTGACGCATCAAGTTGACTTTCTCCCTGCATTTGATAATGTTTTGGTAATTTCTTTTATCTAAAAGCAATAGTTTTTTTTGGTTTTTCTAAGAATTCTTCAACATGCATAAGCTTTAAATATTTTAATGGACTATTCTTTACAGTTGATGTCAAATGGGAAAATCCTGCAAGCTGCTCCCTATCATGACCTACTGACCTCTAGCCAGGAATTTGTGGACCTTGTCAATGCTCACAAAGAGACTGCTGGTTCCAATCGGCTTGTAAATGTTACTTCAACCACAAGACATTCAAATTCCGATAGAGATACTAACAAATCTTTCACGGAGGAACATTTTAAAGCTTTAAACAACGATCAATTAATCAAGGAAGAAGAGAGGGAAAGAGGAAACACAGGGTTACAGCCTTACTTACAATATCTCAATCATAAAAGAGGTGTCATATACTTCTTGATTGGTTCTCTTTGTCACCTAATGTATGTAATTTGCCAAATATTGCAAAACTCATGGATGGCTGTTAATGTCGACAATCCTCAAGTCAGCACATTGCAATTAGTTGCAATTTACTTGTTGATAGGAATTAGTTCTACTGTTTTCATGATCATCAGAAGTCTTCTTGCTGTTCTATTGGGTTATCAATCATCAAAATATATATTTTCACAATTAATGAACTCCCTTTTTCGAGCACCGATGTCGTTTTATGACTCTACACCATTGGGAAGGATACTTAGTAGGGTAAGCATATTAAACATTTTTAACCTTAATTTAAAGTTATCATTCTTTTTATAAAATAAGATTGAATATGTGAACGATCAATTTCCTTATTTAGGTTTCATCTGATATGAGCATTGTGGATCTTGATGTTTCATTTAATCTCGCTTATGCCGTTGGATCAACTATAAATTGCTACATGGATCTTATAATTTTAACATCGGTCAAATGGCAAGTCTTGTTTGTCTCTATACCAATGGCTTATGTTATTATACAATTACAGGTAATGGACATAGAGTTTAAAATATTTTTGGTTTCTGTCATGAATCAATGTTCCAAGGGTCAAGTTTGAATAATACAATGCTCTATTCTATGTGTTTTTCTTTATAAAAAATAGTTTTCAAAAGTACCAAGGATCAAATTTCTTAACCACTTTGTATTAGAATATCTCATGAGTATATCTTGAAGATAAACATGGGAATAATGTTTGTTTTGTTTAATAGAGACACTACTACGCGTGTGCAAAAGAACTTATGCGGATGAATGGCACAACAAAATCATCTATAGCTAATCATGTAGCTGAAAGTGTTGCTGGAGCTATTACAATAAGGGCTTTCGAGGACGAAGATCGTTTTTTCAACAAGAATCTTGATTTAATTGATGTCAATGCGAGTGCTTTCTTCCACAGTTTTGCATCAAATGAGTGGTTGATCCAACGGGTAGAAACAGCGTATGCAGTTGTTCTTGCCTCTGCGGCACTTTGCATTGCTATGCTTCCGTTTGGGACTTTAACATCTGGTGAGATATTAACATTCAAACAACAGAAACTCACAAATGGACTAAAAGCAAAAACTTCTATATTTCCAGGGACTAAATACATACTTAAACCTTAAGATTCTAACAACATTGTTTGATATATGATCATGAAAGTAATATGATTTTTTTTGCTACAAAAATAGTATGATTTTATCTTCAAACAATAGAAGTATCTCTCTTATGCAAGTTTCTTATTTCCAACCTCCATTTTTTCAGGATTCATCGGTATGGTCCTTTCCTATGGCCTTTCACTAAATGGTTCCTTAGTATACTCAATTCAAAGCCAATGCATTGTAGCAAATTATATAGTATCTATTGAGAGGATAAATCAATACAGTCATATACCAAGTGAGGCCCAGGAAGTGATCGAAGGAAATCGTCCTCCGGTTAATTGGCCAGCTACAGGCAAAGTAGAAATACACGACTTGCAGGTATTTCTTAGTATTTTAAAATTTGCATCATTATGTATAGAAAATAAAAGTGATATAAAATGAACCAAATAATTTGTTTGTTTTTATATGATGTTAGATACGATACAGGCCGACTGGACCACTTGTACTTCATGGTATCAATTGCACATTCGAAGGAGGACACAAGATTGGTATTGTTGGAAGAACGGGCAGTGGGAAATCAACTCTGATAGGTGCTTTGTTTCGTCTTGTGGAGCCGGAGGGAGGCAGAATTATAATTGATGGAGTAAACATATCATCAATTGGCCTTCATGACTTGAGGTCAAGTTTAAGTATTATACCTCAAGATCCTACCCTTTTTATTGGGACAGTTAGATATAACTTGGATCCTTTATCTCAACATTCTGATCAAGAAATATGGGAGGTAATTATAACATCTACATTCTAGTTATATTTGATTTTTATATGGATTAGTCTATTAAGTGTGAGTTCAATGGCAAGAGTTTGACATTGTAACTTGCGTGTGAAGGTTCTTCAAAAGTGTCATTTGCGAGAAATTGTCAAAGATAAAGAAGGCTTAGATTCATCAGGTATACTGTTTCTACTTCAACATTTCAACTTTTCATTTTAATTTTGTTATGAACATATTTTGAGAGGATCTGAATTGCATGTAGTCCTACAATCAGACGATTTGTGACCGTCACATGAAAATCAGACAGTATAGATTTAAAGCTCGTTTTTTAGATTTAAAAATGGCTTAAATATGGTACTCGTCCCTGCAAATATGCCTCGTTTAAGTTTTGGTCCCTGTAAAAAAAAAATTTTGTTTTTGGTCCCTGTAAAATTTTTTGGTTTTTAAAATAGTCCCTCCAGGGACTATTTTCAGAAACAAAAAATTTTGCAGGGACCTGTTTAAAAAACAAAATATTTTGCAAGGACCAAAAACTACAAAATGGGTCCAGTCATCATGTGCCACGTATACAAATCATCACAAAAATGGGGTCAGGGACTATTTTAAAAAACAAAAAATTTTGCAGGGACCAAAACAAATTTTTTTTTTTACAGAGACCAAAACTTAAACGAGGCATATTTGCAAGGACGAATATTTAAGCCTTTAAAAATAGAGAAATGATATTTGTACAACCATTTTGGTACAACTTTTGTACAACTTTCTCTCTCATACTCACATTATGTTTTTATTCTCTCTCTTTCTTTTTCCCTCTCTATTGTTTTTGACCAATGAAAAGAGAGAACAACTAAGTTGTCTCAAAGGTTGTACCAAAATGGTTGTTAAAATATCACTACTTTTAAAAAATATATGATAGAATCTGATGTAAATTTCGATCGTTTGATCTTCATGAGATGGTCATACATTGTCTGACTGTAAGACTTCATGAAATTTTGACTGCATGCAATCCAGATCCGTTTTCTTGTTCAACATTTGAATGGTACAATTTAATTTCTTGTAAGAACTTCTTTTGAGTATGTATTAAAATGTTATGCAGTTGTTGAAGATGGATCGAATTGGAGCATTGGACAAAGGCAATTATTCTGTTTGGGGCGTGCTCTTTTGAGGCGAAGTAGGATTCTAGTGTTGGATGAAGCAACTGCATCAATTGATAATTCAACTGATATGATTCTTCAAAAAACCATTAGAACTGAGTTTGCAGATTGTACTGTGATCACGGTAGCACACAGGATACCAACAGTGATCGATTGCAATATGGTTCTTGTCATTAGCGATGGTACGTTTATATTGAATGTCGAGTAATGATTAATCCTTAAACGATACTAGCATTTTAATTTGCATTCTTGAGTAATTTGCATACTTGCATATGGTTTTTCTTTAAAAAAATGTTCAAATTTCAAGAGTTTTGAGCATAATGTTCAAAGGTCTTTAATCCTAGAGGTACCTAATGGGAAGATTAATGTGAATTACAAACTATACATTCAAGAGTTTTGAGCATAATTTCAATTATTAAGAATTAATTTGATTGAGATTATGTTTTTTAGGTATTCATTTGATTTTTTTATTAATTAAATGCATTTAGTAATTTAATTGAATAGATGGTTTTTCCATACTATTCCATAATCTTTTTCTAGTATGTGGATAATTAAGTAATCGTACTTACATAAAGAATAGTTTTGTGCTATGAAGCATGGACTCGGACACAGACACCTGACACGACACTGACACAGATACATCGACACCGCTAATGTAAAAAATATAGGACACCGACACCGCTACACATATGTTAATTTTTTTTTTTGGTACAAATGTTAATTTATTTAAAGACGGTCTAAAATGAAAATTAATATACATAAATAAACATGTAACTTGAGAAATTTATTTCATTGGAAAAATTTCTACAAAAGATATAATAGTATTTGACCTTTATTCATTCATCTACTATCGAAAAATCTAAAAATGATATAATCAACTATAATGTCTATAACCCCTAATTGATCAACATTTCTCAAAACTTTTGTGGCACAAAATGTGAGCATTATGTGCCAGATCTAAACTCTTAAGATAAACAATAGGAAAAAATAACATGATTATTTGTGTTTCCTATTATTAAAAAAATAAATGTATGATTGTGTTTACAGGAAAATTGGGTGAGTATGATGAGCCAATGAAGTTGATGAAGAGAGAAAGATCGTTGTTTGGAAACCTTGTAAAAGAATATTGGTCTTATTTTCAATCTGCAGAATCACATTGAAGAATGATCTTGTCTTTTTCTCTTGTTCACACTATGAGTGGATGGTGAAACCCGTTCTTTGCTGGAGTCGGTAGTTTTTTTGCGTAAGGATCTGTTTGGGTGCCTTTGAGTGGGGTTTTAGGTGTGTTTTCTTCGGTTCATGTGCCACATCTCTCTGGTGGTGTAGACTTGATCTATTCTTCTTTTTTAGGCATTAAGAGGGAGAGGTTTCTTCTGTTTTTGTCAGTGTTGTTGTTAGTGTTTTAGTTTTTGATTGCGTGGTGTTGCAGGTGTTCTTTCCGTTTTCTTAGACGTTATGGATCACTTATGACGATCCTTCTTTCTTGTACATTTTTCACTCTCTTTATATATACTAGTGAAAGACGAACGCACACGTGTTAGTCTTTCTACTCTTTTTATTGTGTTAACATCTTTTAAGCCAAATTTTGGGAAGAAAAAAACGGAAAAATTATAATATTTTAGTGTCATTTTTTCATTAAAAAACGAAACATACATTGCAGATAAAACAATGGTCATGATTATTCTGACACATGGACTAATACTTTGCAAAATAACATAAGTGAGGTTGTTAAGACACAATTGTAAAACCATTTTTGTCATTCGATGCTTAGATTTAGAATTATATTTGTTTACATTTTAATTGTATATATGTGTTTATATATATATATATATATATATATATATATATATATATAATATTTTTTATTTTGTTGTAGGCATGTTGTTTTTAGAATCGTGTCTTAATGACCTCGCTTATGTTATTTCGCAGAGTATTAGTTCATGTCTCTGAACAATAACGATCTTCGTTTCATCTACAATATGTTTCATCTTTTTAGACTTATTTACTTTTCTTAATGATACGTCAAATAAATCAATGAGAAAATGAAACTTAAGTATTATAATTTTTCCTTTTTTCTTCCTGAATTTTAGATTAAAATAAATAATAGGATGGTGACAATTAAGAAGTGAAAGGGGGAATTTTATTTGAAGAATGACATGGATTGTGCTTTTTAACCATATTATCATATTAAACTTGTCTCCTTCTGAATCCATATTATTTGAAGGAGAATTCATGTCCTTCAAATAAAATTTCAGAATGGGGACAAATATTATCCCATTCCAATTCTTAATCGTACCATCATGTTATTTCTTTTAAGACAAAATTTGGGAAGAAAAAAAATGAAAAATAATAATATTTTAGTATCATTTTCTCATTGATTTATCTTAGGTATCATTAAGCAAAGAAAACAATTCGAAAAAACGAAACATATATTGCAGATAAAATGTAGGTCGTTATTAGTTGGACACATGGACTAATACTCTGCAAAAAACCATAAGCGAGGTTGTTAAGGCATGATTGTGAAAACATTTTTTTCATTCGATGCTTAGATTTATAATTATCTTTGTATACATTTTAATTATATATATGGTATTGTGTATTTTGTTGTAGGCATGTTGTTTTTAGAATCGTGTATTTAATGACCTCGCTTATGTTATTTCGCAGAGTATTAGTCCATGTCTCCGAACTATAATGATTGTCGTGTCATCTACAAGGTATGTTTCATAGTTTTAGACTTATTTACTTTGTTGAATGAAACCTCAGTTAAATCAATGAGAAAATGAACTTAAGTATTATAATTTTCCTTTTTATTTCATCCTAGATTTTAGATTAAAAGAAATAATACAATGGTGACGATAAAGAAGTGGAAGGGGATGAATGACATGGATTCTGCTTCTGATAAAGACAAATTTTATTGTGTTTTTTCACCTTATTATCGTATTAAACTTGTCTCCTTCGGATAATATGGATTCAGAGATAAGTTTAATATGATAATATTGTGAAAAAGCACAGTACAATTTACATTTATTAGAAGGAGTCATTCTTCAAATAAAATTTTCGAATGATGACAAGTATTATCCTCTTCCACTTCTTAATCATATCATCGTGTTATATCTTTTAAGCTAATATTTAGGAAGAAAGAAAAATGAAAAATTATAATATTTTAGTGTCATTTTCTCATTGATTTATCTGAGGTATCATTAAGCAAAGTAAAAAAGTCGAAAAAACGAAACATACATTGCAGATAAAACGATTGTAGTTAATATTTGGCGGCTGTTAGCCTGTATTTTCAAAAGGCTCATTTAAGGGGTCAACATTAGTTGACTTTTATCTTTGCAGGAATTGAAGTCTTTTCCTTCAAGTTAAAGAGTTCGACAAAATGTGAATTTAGCATGAAAAGTGCTAAAAGCCTTAGAGTTCAACAAGTTGTGACTCAGGAATGCAATACTGTTGAAGCCAAGCATTTCCCCCTAGGCAGGAAGATTTCGAATATCAAAGAGAAGTGGTTTTCTCAATGGAAACGTTGGAGACAAGCGGTTGTCTACATGGAGAAAGTGCTGATCGTGAGATTATGCTTTTTCCAGTTATTTTGCTATGTATAAATATTAGTTTTTCATATGGAAAACAGGTCACAAATCACTTATAGAAATTCTACAACAATCTAAGTAATGGCACGAGAGAAAAGAGTTATACAGAATGTAGGTAAAGGATTTTTCGAACTACATATATTCCTAATGCAATTCAATTTATCTTTTCTATAAGTTTATGCAATTTTAACTTTTAGCCTTTTATCTTGCATTTACCGCGTTTTAAAATCTTATTCTGTCGAAAGACGTCATACGGTCTCGTCTTGATCATTAAGCAACCTATGAACATGATGAACGCGAACTCTTTTTCTTAAAAAAAAAAAAAAAGCACAACATCTCCTAGGATTTCTTGTTTGATCTTGCTTGTAATAATCAAAACCAACCCGTATTGTTTACCAAAAACATTGGTAAACAGTGACATGGACTAATACTCTGTAAAATAACATAAGCGAGGTCATTAAGGCACGATTGTAATAACATTTTTTCATTCGATGCTTAGATTAAGAATTATCTTTGCTTACATTTTAATTATATATATGGTGTTCTTTATTTTGTTGTGATCATGATGTTTTTAGAATCGTGTCTCAAAGATAGTTTATGTTAATTCGCAGAATATTATTTCATGTCTCCGAACAATAATGACCGTCATTTCATCTACAAGGTAAGTTTCATCTTCTTAGACTTATTTAATTTGATGAATGATACCTCAAATAAATCAATGAGAAAATGACACTTTAGTATTATAAGTTTTCCTTTTTTTTATTGCTGGATTTTAGATTAAAAGAAATAACATGATGAGTGAAAGGGGATAATACTTGTCACCATTCAGAAGTTTTATTTGAAGAATGAAATGGATTCTCCTTTTGATAAAGGCAAATTGTATTGTGCTTTTTCACCATATTATCATATGAAACTTGTCTCCTTCTGATAATATGATTTCGAAAGGAGACGATTTTAATATGATACTATGGTGAAAAAGCAAAATAAAGTTTTACATTTATTAGAAGGAGAATTCATGTCATTCTTTAAATAAAATTTCCGATTGGTGACAAATATTATCCCCTTCCACTTCTTAATCACACCATCGTGTTATTTATTTTAAGCCGAAATTTGGGAAGAAAACAAAAATGAAGAATTATAATAATTTAGTGACATTTTCTCATTGATTTATCTGAGGTATATTATTAAGAAAAGTAAAGAAGTTGAAAAAACAAAACATACAATGCAGATAAAACGATGGTCATTATTATTTCGACACATGGACTAATACTCTGTAAAATAACATAAGCGAGGTCGTTAAGGCACAATTGTAAAAACATTTATTTTCATTTGATGCTTAGATTTAGTATTATCTTTGCCTACATTTTAATTATATATATGGTATTGTTTATTTTGTTGTAAGCATGATGTTTTTAGAATCGTGTCTCAATGATAGCTTATATTATTTCGTAGAGTATTATTCCATATCTTTGAACAATAATGACCGTTGTTTCATCTACAAGGTATATTTCATGTTTTTAGACTTATTTACTTTGTTGAATGATACCTCAAATAAATCAATGAGAAAATGACACTTAAGTATTACAATTTTTTGGTTTTTTTCTTGCTGGATTTTAGACTAAAAGAAATAACACAATGGTGATGATTAAGAAGTGGAAGGGGATAATACTTGTCACCATTCTGAAGTTTTACATGAAGAATGACATGGATTCTCCTTCTGCTAAAAGCAAATTCTATTGTTCTTTTTCACCATATTGTCGTATGAAACTTGTCTCCTTCTGATAATATGGATTCGGAAGTAGACAAGTTTAATATGATAATATGGTGAAAAAGCACACAGTACAATTTACATTTATTAGAAGGAGAATTCATATCATTCTTCAAATAAAATTTTCGAATGGTGACAAGTATTACCCCCTTCCACTTCTTAATCGTATCATCGTGTTATTTCTTTTAAGCCAAAATTTGGGAAGAAAAAAAAATGAAAATTTATCATATTTTTGTGTCGTTTTCTCATTGATTTATCTAAGGTATCATTAAGCAAAGTAAAAAAGTCGAAAAAAACAAAACATACATTGCAGATATAACAATTGGACTAATACGCTGTAAAAATAACATAAGCGAGGTCGTTAAGGCACGATTGTAAAAACATTTTTTTCATTTGATGCGTAGATTTGAATTATCTTTGCTTACATTTTAAATATATTTATGGTATTGTTTATTTTGTTGTAAGCATGATTTTTTTAGAATTGTGTCCCAATGATAGCTTATTTTATTTCGTAAAGTATTTATTCCATGTCTCCGAACAATAATGACCGTCGTTTCATCTACAAGGTATGTTTCATCTTTTTAGACTTATTTACTTTGTTGAAAGATAGCTCAAATAAATCAATGAGAAAATGACACTTACGTATTATAATTTTTTCTTTTTTTTCTTGTTGGACTTTAGATTAAAAGAAATAACACGATGGTGACGATTAAGAAGTGGAAGGGGATAATACTTGTCACCATTCTGAAGTTTTATTTGAAGAATGACATGGATTCTCTTTCTGATAAAGGCAAATTGTATTGTGTTTTTTCAACACATTATCGTATGAAATTTCCATACAAGTTTATTAGAAGGAGAATCCATGTCATTCTTCAAATAAAATTTTCCGAATAGTGACAAGTATTATCCCCTTTTAGTGTCATATTCCCATTGATTTATCTGAGGTATCATTAAGCGAAGTAAACAAGTCGAAAAAACAAAACATGTATTGCAGATAAAGCAATATCATTATTATTCGATCATATGGACTAATACTCTACAAAATAATATAAGCGAAGTCGTTAAGGCACGATTGTAAAAACAATATGCCTACAACAAAATAAACAGTATCATATATATATATATATATATATATATATATATATATATATATATATATATATATATATTTAATATAAAAAAAT